>Ga0209711_10000338_pt1 | contig 48010 bp, 40 predicted proteins | sample ArcticOcean_MG_C_7_FD_187441 | JGI IMG/M metagenome (GOLD analysis project Ga0209711, IMG submission 187441) | Marine microbial communities from western Arctic Ocean - ArcticOcean_MG_CB11_88 (SPAdes) (version 2) | ecosystem: Environmental > Aquatic > Marine > Oceanic | place: Arctic Ocean... | reverse complement strand
GCGGCGCCGGAGATAGCCGGGATGGCGATCAGGAAGGAGATTCTTGCAGCATGCTCACGGGATTGACCCAATAATAATGCCATCGTGATAGTGACTCCACTGCGTGAAGTGCCAGGGATCAGGGCAAGGCACTGCGCCAAGCCAATGGCAATTGATCGAGCAGGGGTTAAGGGTTTTGCTGTGTCACCCCTCATAGAATCCGCGACCCACAAGGCGATACCAAAAACGATGGTGGTAAAAGCGATGACCTCTACCCCCCTAAGTTCGGTCTCGACTATAAACCTTGTGAAAAAGCCAATAGGAATAATCGGTAGGCTCGCAAGCATAAGGTTTAACGCAAAATGACTATCAGCACTGGGCTGACGAGTCTGAATATGTAAAAGCACAGCGGCGGTCAACCGGCTGAGTTCGTGACGAAAATAGACGATCACGGCGGCCAGTGATCCAAGATGAACCGCTGTATCAAAAGCAAGACCCTGGTCCGGCCAACCTAGCAATTTACTCGGAAGGATCAAGTGAGCGGAGCTTGATATCGGCAAAAACTCGGTTATCCCTTGTATCAGCGCTAGCGCGAGAGCGTGTAACGGGTCCAATGCGAAACCTGTGAGGTTATTTCAGGCAGGCAGTTTAAAGAGACTATTGATAAAGTGCTAATCAGGTAGAATAAGGTTATGAAAGAGGTCCCCCTATTTCCCCTGCCGCTGGTGCTGTTTCCAGGCGGTAAATTGTCGTTGCAAATCTTCGAAGCTCGCTACCTTGATATGGTTAAGACGTGCCTTCGGGAACAGGTTGGTTTTGGCATTGTCATGATTACTGATGGTGACCGGATCCTGGCTAGCCCGGATCAGCAGCTACCGGAAATATCCCACTGTGGCACTTATTGTTCTATCGTTGATTTCGACCAGTCTTCAAACGGGATGCTGAGTATCGTTGTTAAAGGTGATCGAAAGTTCGTTATTCGTGACCAATACGAGCAGCCCGATAGGCTGATGATGGCGAATGTTGAGTTTCTGGCTACAGAAAAGGACGTTGCCGTTCCGGAAGAAAGGCAACACCTTTCTGAACTGCTCGAGTCGTTGATGGTTCATGAGGCAGTGCAAAGACTGGGTTTGGATTGTGACCTGGGTCAAGCGGTTGAAGTCGGGGCCAGGCTTACAGAACTTTTACCTTGCCCTAACCATTTCAAGCAGCGAATGCTTGAAATGAAAAATCCACTAGTGCGCCTTGGTGAACTCGATAAGCTGGTCGAACGAATGAAGAAACCCAGTAAACCTGTAAACCCAGGTTCTTAAAGACAGGTTCTTAAAGACAGGTTCTTAAACAAGTCTTCGTAAAATAAATCACTAGCAGTCAATGTTTGAGTGCTCCCTGGCTCAGGGTGATCTGATTACCGACCGGGTATTAATATCCGCAATTTCTTCGGGACAAGCATGATTGGTGTTCATGCAGCCACCTTGATGCCGAAAGTCTTTGCCAGTTAACCGCTTTGCCTGTCCTGCGGGTGCGGGCCAAAAAAAAGTGCGTGACACTATCGTGGTAGAAGCAGGGTATAATCCGCATTTTTACGAGCAGTCTAAGTGATGGGTCAGTCAGACTACATGCGCACTGTAGGTGCAGAGGCGCGGAAAGCAGCTGTGCAAATCTGTCGTGCATCTACAGAAACAAAAAACGAGGCATTATTGGCGATTGGTGAAGCTATACTGGCCAAGCGCAGTGCGCTTATGTTTGCCAATGAGCAGGACCTTGAATCAGGTCGAAAGAATGGTCTTAGTGACCCAATGTTGGATCGTCTGACTTTTACGGACGAACGTTTTGAAACGATGGTTGAAGGTCTCAGGCAGGTTGCGGCGTTGAAGGATCCGGTTGGTGAAATCACGGAGATGTCTTACCAGCCCAGCGGCCTTCAAATCGGCAAGATGCGAACGCCTCTTGGTGTGATAGGGATTATTTTTGAATCGCGACCGAATGTGACGATTGATGCGGCGAGTTTGTGCCTAAAATCTGGCAATGCCGCTATTTTGCGAGGGGGCTCAGAGTCCATCCATTCGAACCTTGGTCTTGCAGGGTGTATTGAGCTTGGACTGGAAAGTGTTGGCCTGCCTGCGGCGGTTGTGCAAGTTGTTAAAGATACTGATCGAAAATACGTAGGCGAACTCATCACGATGAATGAGTTTGTCGATGTCATTGTTCCTCGAGGTGGTAATAGTTTGGTCGGGCGAATTACCAGCGAGGCGACGATACCTGTGATCAAGCATTTGGATGGTATTTGTCATGTTTACATCGATAAAGATGCGGACCTGGAAAAAGCCTATGCCATAGCGATCAATGCCAAGACCCATAGGTATGCTGTCTGCAATGCGATGGAAACGCTTCTAGTCTCCGCTGACGTGGCCGCAGATATTCTGCCCAGACTAGCAGCGGGCTACCAGGAGCATGGCGTTGAACTGCGCGGTTGTGACAAAACAATCAGCATTATAGGTTCAAAGGCGCAAATTAGTTCTGCCAAGGATTCTGACTGGCGTGAAGAATACCTCGCGCCTATTTTATCTATTCGCACAATGGATAGCGTTGAAGACGCAGTGCTGCATATCAATCACTATGGATCCAAGCACACTGACGCTATTGTGACTGAAAACTATACGACCGCACGGCAGTTCCTCAGGGAAGTAGATTCCAGTTCGGTGATGGTGAATGCATCGACACGCTTTTCGGATGGTTTTGAGTACGGCCTCGGTGCAGAAGTGGGAATATCCACCGATAAGCTCCATGCGCGAGGACCTGTAGGGCTTGAAGGACTGACTTCTCAAAAGTATGTCGTTTTTGGTGATGGCCAAATTCGCCTATGAACCTTGGTTTGAAATTTAGGCATGGATAACGCTCTCGTCTTTGGGGGTACTTTTGATCCTGTCCATAGGGGACACATCGAGTCCGTCTGCGGTGTCGCCCGATTGCTGGGTGATATGGATGTTTATTTGGTGCCTTGTCAGGTTCCGGCTCATCGCCCGCGGCCGGCAGCATCACCTGATGCCAGGCTAAAGATGCTTGAGTTGGCGGTCGGTGATCAGGATCGAATTTTTGTTGACGATTGCGAGCTCAGGCGAGAAGGAATCTCTTATACCGTTGACACGCTGCTTGGCTATCGTGAGAGGTTAGGTGAGTCAGGGTCATTGCTGTTCCTGATGGGACGAGACTCTTGGCTGACGTTGCCTAGCTGGGATCGGTGGGAGGTATTAACCGACTTGGCTCATTTGGTGATACTTGAGCGCCCGGGGGCGGATCAAAGAGCGCCGGAGATTTTACGCGAGTGGTGTAAGCGCAGGCAAGTCGAGGATCCGGAAGAGCTGATGAACAGTCCCTCCGGTAAAGTCTGTTTTCTGTCAGTCGATCAGATAGATGTCTCCGCGAGTGGGCTGAGGCACAGAATAGCCGAGGGCGGTTCGATTGAAGGGGATGTAAATCCGCTCGTCACGAAGTACATAAGGCAACACAACTTATATGCAGGTGCATCTATAAAAAATAAGGTGGCCGGCAAACGAATGGAGCACCAATGAATAGAGCACCAATGAATAGCGAAGCACTAAAGGATCTGGTTATAGAGGCCCTAGAAGACATTAAGGGCCACGAGATTGTCACCATGGATGTCAGGAACCAGACAGACATTGCTGATTACATGGTCGTCGCCAGTGGTGGAACCGGCAGGCAGGTAAAGTCGCTTATCAATAATGTGATCGTGAAAGCGAAAGCGCAGGGTGCTAACGTTGTGGGCGTGGAAGGCCAAGATACCGGCGAATGGGTTTTGCTTGACCTGACAGATGTGATTGTCCACGTCATGCAACCGGCCGTTAGGGAGTTCTACGATCTCGAGCGATTGTGGAGTATGGGTCCGAATAAGGAAGGCAAATCGGTTGACTAGCGCAGTGCTATATCGACCCCGGGTTTTACGTTGTTAAAAATCGATTTAGTCGCCGTTGGTACGCGGCCACCTCCTTGGGTGGTGCAGGGTATAGAACAGTATAGTTCGCGGCTTAAACGCGATTGTCGTTTTGATATTCTGGAAATCAAGACGTCCGATAGGAAGAAAAAACAATCGGTTACTATTCACCAGGAAGATGAGGCTAAGCTCATTGGTAGCCACCTTAATGCCGGCGCCCGAGTGATTGCCATGGACAGCCGTGGCAAGATTTGGAGTACGGCACAACTCGCGGGCAAAGTGGAAGCGTGGAGCCAGCAAACTAATCATTTCCAGTTTGTGATTGGGGGCCCTGATGGCCTGGCGGATGTTATTCTTAACAGGGCCGATGAAATTTGGTCGCTGTCGAATCTAACCTTCCCACACTTTCTGGTTAGAGTACTGCTTGCAGAGCAGATTTATCGAGCGCTCATGCTTAACGCCAAGCACCCATATCACAGATGATTGGTTATGGTTGAACCTCTTGCACTAAAAGATCATACGTGGGAAAGCAGAATCTTCTTTTCACGGATTGTTGTTTGTTTCGGTGTGCTAGTCATTCTGATGCTGCTTCTGGTTGCGCGGTTTTTCTATTTGCAGATCCTCCAGCACGATATCTATGCCACGTTGTCAGATAAAAATCGCATACAAATTCAGCCTCTGGCACCGGTCAGGGGACTTATTTATGATCGTAATGGTGAATTATTGGCAGATAATATACCGTCATTTAACCTTACGATTGCGCCGGAACGGGTAGCAGACCTTGATCAAACGCTGGCGCATCTTGGCTCGATTTTAAGCTTGACCGAGGAAGATATTCTAGGTTTTAAAAGCAGGGTTAAGCGCCGAAAGCCACCCTTTGATTCTGTGCCTTTGCTATTCAAGCTTACCACTCAGGAAATAGCGCAATTCAGTGTCGATAGACACTTGTTACCCGGGGTGGGCGTAGAAGCGAAACTTGTTCGCCATTATCCTCGCGGCGAATTGATGGTTCATGCTGTGGGCTCAGTAAGGCGTATCAATGAATCAGATGCCAAGCGCCTTGATTCGGTTGCTTATTCGGGCACCGACTACGTGGGCAAGATTGGAGTAGAAAAGTTCTACGAACAAGACTTGCTTGGGCGCGTCGGATACCAGCAGGTAGAGATCGACGCCCGAGGTAAAGTGATGAAGGTTCTTGAATCGAACCTGCCTTCGCGAGGTAAAGACCTGATTTTGCATGTCGACAGCTCACTGCAGGCCGTTGCAAGTGAGGCGCTTGGAGACCGGCGTGGAACGGTTGTTGCTATCGAGCCTAAAACTGGCGGGATACTCGCGTTGGTGAGTAAGCCCGGGTACGACCCCAATCTTTTTGTCACCGGCATCGGCCACAAAACCTACGCGTTGCTGCGTGATTCCAAAGATGTGCCGCTTTTTAATCGAGCGTTACAGGGGCAGTATGAACCGGGCTCAACGCTTAAGCCTATTATCGCGCTTGCTGGTCTCGTTACCGGTGTGACAAATGCTGACTACACGATTGATGACCCGGGATGGTTCAGGCTGCCGAATAGCAAACGTTTGTATAGGGACTGGAATTGGCATGCCTCTGGCACGGGTGGCCATGGAAGCGTCAATCTTGAGAAAGCTATCTACCGATCCTGCAACATATACTTCTACGACCTTGCGGTAAAGATGGGTATAGATCGTCTCGATGACTACCTCGCTCTTTTCGGTTTTGGTGTCAATACAGTTCTGGACCTGCCAGAAGCAAGGAGTGGTCTGCTTCCCACCAGAAAGTGGAAGCAAGAGACGAGGGGATTGGCCTGGTACCCCGGGGACACCGTGAATATCGGCGTCGGGCAGGGTGATATGCTGGTGACTCCGCTTCAGCTTGCCACGGCGGTGACCGTGATCGCTAATCGCGGAGAATGGGTTTCGCCCAGAATGCTGAAGTCCGGGAGTGACCTGATCGACCAGTCCACCGTGCGAAAATTGGACAGCATAGCGCTGATACCTGATCCGGTATGGGATGTTGTGATCGGGGCCATGGAAAAGGTAGTACACCGAGGTAATCAGGGATACGGTGAAAACGGCACGGCTTGGGCTTATATCGGTCAGGATATTGAGTATCGGATGGCCGGGAAATCCGGTACCGCTCAGGTGGTGGGGATCAAACAGGGCGAGGAATACGACGCGGAAGAGTTGGATGAGCGTCAGCGAAAGCATGCGTGGTTTGTGGCGTTTGCTCCGGTTGATAATCCAACGATTGCACTGGCGGTGCTGGTAGAAAATGGTGGCGGCGGAAGTGAGTTCGCGGCGCCTGTTGCCCGGGCGGTACTTGATCATCACCTGCTTAAAAAGACTGGAAATTCCGGGCGGGTAATGGCTTCGGAGGGTGCAGCACTGTGAGTCAGGATTTCGTCCGGCAGTTGCCAGGTACTGGGCTGAAGATCCAGCGCAAGGCGGGTCTTGGCAATGCCCTCCATCTTGATGTCCCTATGTTGTTGTTGCTGCTCATCATTTCTGCTTACGGGCTGGTTATTCTGTACAGTGCAGTGGGTCAGCAGATTGAACCCGTGATTTCCCAGGGCATCAAAGTTCTCGTGGGCCTGAGCGCCATGGTGGTGATTGCGCAAATATCACCGGTCGTATATATGAGGCTCGCACCCTGGATCTTCCTGATTGGTTTGATCGCGCTGGTATTGATCTATTTCTTTGGTGTTGAAGTCAAAGGGTCCCGTCGGTGGCTGAGAATTCCTGGCATAGTGACTTTTCAACCGTCAGAAATCATGAAGTTGATGTTGCCCCTGATACTGGCGTGGTATTTCCATGATAGGCATCTGCCACCGAAGGCGCGGCACGTATTTTGGTCCCTGATGTTAATCTTCGTTCCGGTGATGCTGATTGCTTTTCAGCCGGACCTTGGGACATCGCTTATTATTGCAGCCTCTGGCCTTTTCGTTCTGCTGCTTGCCGGTGTTTCTTGGCGACTGGTGCTCATGGCCATTGGTCTTGGAGTCTCTGCCGCGCCGGCACTGTGGTTTGTGCTGCGGGACTATCAAAAACAAAGAATTCTGACCCTGCTCGATCCAGAAAGAGATCCCTTGGGTGCGGGCTGGAATATCATCCAGTCGAAAACTGCAATCGGTTCAGGAGGATTGTTTGGCAAGGGTTTGTTTGAAGGAACCCAGTCAAACCTGGGCTTTCTTCCGGAATCCCAGACGGACTTTATCGTTGCGGTATTGGCGGAAGAGCTAGGCTTGGCGGGTGTTGTTGTGTTGTTAATATTGTATCTATTGTTGATTGGTAGGGGTGTCATTCTATCCGTTCAGGCTCAGGACACCTTTGGTCGCCTATTATCAGGCAGTATAACCTTCACTTTTTTTGTGTACGTGTTTGTTAACATGGGCATGGTGAGCGGCATCCTTCCAGTAGTAGGGGTGCCCTTGCCTTTTGTGAGCTATGGTGGAACTTCGATTCTTACCCTGTTTTTAGGTTTTGGTATTCTGATGTCGGTGCATACTCACCGAAGGATAACGTTGTGATTTTTCGAATAATATTTTTGACCCTGTTACTAGTGCCTGTGTCGACTTACGCCGTGGAATACGCGGATAGAGCCGAGGTTCAGGCTTTTGTGAAGGAACTGTCAGCTAAGGAATCCTTTGATGAGGTTGAACTACTCGCAATTTTCAGGCAAGCAGAGTACAAACAGAACATTATCGACGCGATAACGCGCCCGGCAGAGAGAACGCTAAACTGGGCAAAGTACCAGGACATATTTCTTACGGAACGAAGAACGGTATCCGGTATTGAGTTTATGGAAAAAAACCGGGTAGCGCTTGATGCTGCTTATGAAGTCTATGGGGTGCCGCCAGTTATTGTTACAGCCATTATTGGTGTTGAAACCATGTATGGCAGAATCGCCGGCAACTACCGCGTCCTAGACGCGCTCGCTACCTTGTCCTTCGACTACCCACCGAGGTCCAAGTTTTTTAAACGCGAGTTAGGTGAGTTCATCCTGCTGGCACGAGAAGAAAAAAAGATACTGACAGAATTAAAAGGTTCCTATGCAGGGGCCATGGGTTTGGGGCAGTTTATTCCCAGCAGTTATCGTGCTTATGCGGTTGATTTTGATGGCGATGGCTTTCGCGACATCTGGAATAATCCTACCGATGCGATAGGTAGCGTCGCCAATTACCTGGCCAGGCACGGCTGGCAGCGCGATCAGCAGATTACTTTTGAGGTCGATGGGACGGATATGCCGACGGATTTATTCAACGTATCGTTAAAACCGTCGACATCAATCGCCGAGCTAAGGACACTGGGAATGGCCGATGATGCACGGCGTTTTGAATCAGAGCAGTCTGTCACGCCAATGCGGCTGATGGGAAAACAGGGAGAAGAGTTCTGGATTGGTCTGAAAAACTTTTATGTCATCACCCGATATAATCATAGCAAGCTCTATGCTATGGCCGTTTTTCAGCTAAGCGAAAGCTTGCGCGAGGCTTCTGGAAACGTCCCTGCTCGGTAAGTAATCGTGTTTTTAAAGCCTTTCATCATTGTCGTAGTTCAATGCAGCCTGCTTGTCAGTTGTGTCATGCCGCCAATTATTAAGCCTGTCGGCCCTAAACCCAAACTTGGTCCAAATCAGTATGAAGTGTTTGGCCAGGTCTACGAAACCATGCAGGAAAACGTGGGGTATCTCGAGATTGGCATAGCGTCTTGGTATGGCAAGAAATTTCATGGTCGCCTGACTGCGATGGGCGAGACCTACGATATGTTTGAGCTAACGGCTGCACATAAGGCGCTTCCTTTACCGACTGTTGTCAAAGTCACTAACCTTGATAATGGTCGGAGCATAATCGTTCGGGTCAATGACCGGGGGCCTTTTCATGACGATAGGCTCATTGATCTTTCCTGGGGTGCTGCCAGAGCGCTTGGCTTCGAGAACCAGGGAACGGCACCCGTGGTGATTGAAGCGTTGGATGAAGTCAACCATCCTGAGCTTGGGAAGTTAAAGCATCCTGAGTCTTACTATCTGCAAGTCGGCGCATTTACCTCTCGAGCCGGTGCGGTGAAGCAACTGAAAGAGGTTAAGCTCGCAGTACCGGAAGGCGTACCAGCACGCATTCTCACGAGTGAGATAAAAACAGGTGTGCTATACAAGGTCTGGATTGGACCACTGGATGATCAAAAAGAAGAAAGCCTGGTGGCGCTCCGGATTCGTGATCGAAATTTGGGCAAGGCCCTTAGAGTTAAAGTTGAATAAACAGATAATGGGAAGGAGACAATGTTAAGGAGACAATGGGTGTCCAAAGGAATAAGAATTTTCGCAGTCAGTGTGTTGTTTGCTCTGGGGTTTGCCGCTCAGGCGGCCCCCGCGATCATTCCCGCCCCACCGCAATTGGCTGCGGAAGGGTATTTGCTGATCGATGCCGTTACAGGAGCTCCGCTGGTTGAATTCAATGCAAACCAGCGACTGCCCCCGGCCAGCTTAACCAAAATCATGACGAGTTATGTCGCCGCGAAGGAAATCGAACGGGGGACTATTAGCCTGGATGATCAGGTAGCGGTGAGCATCAAGGCTTGGAGGATGGAAGGCTCGCGAATGTTTATTCAGGAGGGGACACAAGTCCGTCTGGAAGACATTCTGCGAGGCATCATCGTTCAATCCGGGAACGATGCCAGTGTTGCTTTAGCCGAACACGTGGCCGGAAGCGAAGAAGCATTCGCTGACGTCATGAACCAGTATGCAAAGCGACTAGGGATGACAGATACGCACTTTGTCAACGCAACAGGACTGCCTGACGAAAACCATTACACAACAGCGAATGATCTCGCCAAGCTCACGGTTGCATTGATTAATCAGCTACCTGAACATTACAAAATCTACTCGGAAAAATACTTCACTTACAATGAGATCAGGCAACCGAACAGAAACAGACTGTTAATGCGTGATAGTTCCGTTGATGGCGTGAAAACAGGCTATACGGAAGCTGCCGGTTATTGCCTTGTCGCATCAGAGGTCCGTGGTGAGATGAGACTGCTCTCCGTGGTGATGGGTGCTTCTTCCCAGGAAGGCAGGGCGATGGAAAGTCAGAAGCTTCTTTCCTATGGCTTCAGGTATTTTGAAACGGCTCACCTTTATCGCGCGGATGAAGCGCTAAGGCAGGTCAGGGTTTGGGGTGGCCAGCATCAGAGCGTAAAACTGGGCCTTACTGCTGACGTTGTGATGACTATTCCAAAAGGTGTGCGGGATGAAATTCAGGCGGTAACCCAGATTAATAATGAGATTCATGCTCCCGTCGAAAAAGGAGATGAGCTTGGGTCACTGACGATCAGTGTGCCAGATAAAGACGCTATCTCTGTGCCACTGGCTGCGTTAAACGGCGTTCAGGAAGCTGGATTTTTTGCCAGAATATGGGACTCCATTCTCCTGTTCTTTGTCAGCATCTCGGGTGGTGACCCCCTTGAGTATCAGTCATGACGTTAACCTTATGACAGATCCTAAAATAACCTTTCCCTGCGACTATCCTATCAAGGTGGTCGGGGATGTGACGCCGACGTTTCACGCCCAGGTTTGCGATATAGTGGCTAAGCATGATCCTGCAATGACGACCGACAAAATCACGCAGAAGACCAGCAGGAAAGGCAACTTTGTATCCATTTCATTCATGCTGGTTGCCCAGAGCAAAGAGCATCTGGATGCGTTGTTTGCTGATCTTAAGGAAATCGAATCCGTAAGGTTGGTGCTCTAACGTGGGTCAGTCGCTTGTTGTTAAAAACCTCGGCGAAGAACCCTACACCGAGACCTGGCAAGCAATGAAAAAATTCACCGATAGCAGGGAAGCGCACGCGCCCGATGAAATCTGGTTCGTGCAGCATCCGCCTGTTTATACCCTTGGTCAGGCTGGTAAAGTCGAGCATCTGTTGACGCCAGGCGATATTCCGGTTGTTCATTCCGATAGGGGGGGGCAGGTGACCTACCATGGTCCTGGGCAACTGGTATGCTACTTACTTATCGATGTCAGGCGGCGGAAACTTGGGGTCCGCGACCTTGTCACTGCTATCGAACAATCGATTGTCCAGCTGATTAAGGCTTACGGTGTTGTCTCTGAATCAAAGCGTGAGGCTCCAGGTGTTTATGTTGATGGCAGGAAACTCGCGGCGCTAGGCCTGCGTATTCGTAAAGGTTGCAGTTATCATGGCCTTAGCTTGAACGTCGATATGGACCTTGAACCCTTCTCGAACATTAATCCTTGCGGTTTTGAGGGTTTAGAGGTGATTGACATGAAACGCCTTGGCATCGATCGATCGATGACAGAGGTGAGGGAAGCGTTGACGGATATCCTGATTCGCGAAATCGGGTATGATACTGATCCGAAAATGATACTTTTACAAGATTGAGAACGCACTAATGGTCGACAAGAATCGCATGGTCCCGGGAGAGAAACTGAGAGGCGCGGACAAGGTTCGTCGAATCCCTGTTAAAGTCATCCCTACGACCTCCATGTTAAGAAAACCCGACTGGATTAGAGTCCGTATTCGGGCCAACCCAGAGATCACGCGGATCAAGAATATCTTAAGACGGAGAAAACTGGCGTCAGTCTGCGAAGAAGCCAGTTGCCCCAATTTACCCGAGTGTTTTTCACACGGAACAGCGACCTTTATGATCATGGGTGAAATTTGTACCCGGCGTTGTCCTTTCTGTGATGTCGCCCATGGCAGTCCTGAAGAGTTGGATCAGAATGAGCCTAGACAACTCGCAGAAGCAGTGCAGGAGATGGGTCTAAATTATGTCGTTGTGACCTCTGTAGACCGCGACGATCTAAAAGACAGTGGCGCAACACATTTTGCGGAATGTATTTCGAGTATTAGGTTGCTCAACCCTAATACGACGATCGAAGTGTTGGTGCCTGATTTCAGGGGGCGCATGGATATTGCGGTTGAAATACTGTCAGTTACGCCACCAGATGTGTTCAATCACAATCTTGAGACGGTACCCCGTTTGTATAAAAAAGCCCGACCAGGAGCTGATTACAAGTGGTCCTTGGAGTTGCTCGAGGCTTTTAAATCGAAGAACGCAGATGTCCCTACTAAATCAGGTCTAATGCTCGGCCTTGGGGAAACCAATGAAGAAGTCATCGACGTTATGAAGGACCTGCGTGCGCATAACGTGGAGATGCTGACGCTTGGGCAATACCTCCAACCCAGTCGTGACCACCTTGCGGTTGAACGATTTGCACATCCCGAAGAGTTTGACGAACTCGCTCGGGTAGGTAAGGCGTTAGGTTTCCATCATGTGGCGAGTGGCCCCTTGGTCAGATCCTCCTATCATGCTGACCTGCAAGCGACAGGAGAGTTCGTCGCTCAGCATTAGCAAGTCTGCTCGCAAAAGAAATTGAACTGTTTTAGTGAGCTATAAACGGCAAAGAGGGGCGGCGTGGAATCGGTAAAATAGTGCGTGACCTGGTGCTGTGCATCGCCGAAGTGGGTTGATGCCTGGCGGTCATCGAAAGAATGCGCCTATCGTCATTCACTCCGGATTATAGGGGCCCTGCGCGCCCCAGCAATGTGGCTCGGTCGAGTCTCTGCTGCCTTCATCGTTTGGACTCAAGCGCGTGTTGGTTCGGTAGCTGCGCATACCAATAAGCCTGAGTTGTTTGTCCCTTCGTTTTGCCCCCGTTAAGTTGTTATATTTCAATAGGTTAGGTGTCATCATTTTCCTGTCTAGTTTTTGCCTAACGCCTATAGAATACAGTCAGTTCTTGATATATGATGCGCCCGCGTGAAAGCGCCCCCTTTCCAGGGATTTCTCGAAGTTGCATTCTCTCAAGGCTGCCCCTGGACACTCCAAATTGACTGAATTGAACACGAGCCATTGTGATGACTGACTTAACGAAATATCGAAATATTGGCATTTTTGCCCACGTAGATGCCGGCAAGACCACGACAACAGAGCGGATCCTGAAATTGACAGGAAAGATCCACAAGTTGGGTGAAGTTCACGATGGGGCGGCAACAACCGATTTTATGGAGCAGGAGCAAGAGCGTGGTATCACGATCCAGTCCGCTGCAACCACGGCATTTTGGGATGATCACCGACTTAACATCATCGATACGCCTGGCCACGTGGACTTCACGATCGAAGTCTATCGGTCGTTAAAGGTACTCGATGGCGGTGTTGGTGTTTTCTGTGGGTCCGGTGGGGTTGAGCCCCAGTCTGAAACTAACTGGCGTTATGCGAACGACTCAAAGGTTGCGCGGATTATATTCGTCAACAAGATGGACCGCCTGGGCGCTGATTTCTACCGCGTTACAGACCAAGTCGAAAAGGTTCTGGGCGCGCATCCTCTAATTATGACGCTGCCGATTGGCGAAGAGGACGGCTTTGTCGGCGTCGTTGACTTGCTCACCAGGAAAGCTTGGATATGGGACGAGTCTGGCGACCCCCAAAATTACCGTCTGGAAGACGTGCCAGCCGACATGGTTGACAAGGTTGAAGACTATAGAGAGATGCTGATCGAAAGCGCACTCGAGCATGACGACGAAGCAATGATGTCGTATCTGGAAGACGGTGAAGAGCCAGCCATGGAGACCATCAAGGCGTGTATTAAAAAAGGGACGATAAACCTCGACTTCTTCCCGACGTACTGCGGTTCTGCATTCAAGAACAAAGGGATTCAGCCAGTGTTGAATGCTGTTGTCGATTACCTGCCAAATCCGATGGAGGTAAACCCTCAGCCAGAGGTTGACCTGGAGGGTAACGAAACGGGTGAATTCGCTATTGTTGACCCAGAAGGTCCGCTACGAGCCCTTGCTTTCAAGATTATGGATGATCGATTCGGCGCACTCACCTTCACACGTATTTATGCGGGTAGCATTAAAAAGGGCGATAGCGCACTTAATACCTTCACAGGAAAAACTGAACGAATTGGTCGTATCGTCGAAATGCACGCAGACGAGCGAATTGAGAGGGATTCCGCACAGGCTGGTGATATTGTCGCATTGATCGGTATGAAAAATACTCGAACCGGTCACACGCTATGTGATCCTAAGCGTCCCGCCACATTGGAACCGATGGTGTTCCCGGAACCCGTTATCTCTATCGCGATCCATCCTAAGGACAAGGCCGCATCAGAGAAAATGGGCGTCGCGCTTGGTAAGATGATTCAAGAGGACCCTTCATTCCGAGTTGAGACTGATGAAGAATCCGGTGAGACTATTATTAAAGGAATGGGCGAGCTGCACCTGGATATCAAGGTTGATATCCTCAAGCGGACCCACGGTGTAGAAGTCGATGTAGGCGCACCACAGGTGGCTTACCGTGAATCTATCACGCAAAAGCTGGAAGATAGCTACACCCACAAGAAGCAAACGGGTGGTGCTGGACAGTTCGCGAAAATTGATTACATTGTTGAGCCCGCGGAATCAGGTACCGGGTTTGAATTTGAATCGAAGGTAACGGGCGGAAACGTCCCTCGTGAATTCTGGCCTGCAGTGGAAAAGGGCTTCAAAACAAGCATGGATGAAGGCCCCCTTGCCGGTTATCCGTTGCTTGACGTGAAGGTAACCTTGGTTGATGGCGGGTTCCATGCTGTCGACTCCTCTGCCATCGCATACGAACTAGCTGCCAGGGCTGCTTATCGTCAGAGCATGCCGAAAGCGGGTCCTCAGCTGATGGAACCTATCATGAAAATCGATGTGTTCACTCCTGATGAGCATGTAGGTGACGTGATTGGTGACCTGAACCGCAGACGTGGAATGATCCAGGGTCAGGACTCTGCATCTACCGGTGTTAGAGTTAAAGCAACGGCGCCGCTGGCGGAGATGTTTGGTTATATTGGTGATCTGCGGACGATGACCTCAGGTCGTGGCCAGTTCTCCATGGAGTTTAGCCACTACTCTGGATGTCCGAACAGTGTTGCCGAAGACGTCATTAAGAAAGCAAACGCGGCCTGATGTTCTTTAAGGCTACCCGAGAGGGTAGCCTTAAAACTTCCCCGGTAATGTCCCAGCATCAGTTTGTAAGCCAATAACGTTACCTTCCTGGTAACGATATGGACAAGAATCCATCTTTTACCGAGGCAGGGTCCGGTGCAGGGTCCGGTGCAGCTTTTGGGTAACGCTGTGCACCGTTCGAGGACAGCAGAAGCCCGGTGATATGCCATGGAAACGCCTTTCTAGCACTGTACGTGAGTTCGACGCTGATAAAAACGACTGACTTTGTTAGTAATAGAATGACCCTGCCGCAGACGGTTAATGAACGTCGACGCTATAGGGACAGCTATTGTTTAAGGGCAGTGATTGCCTAAGAGCAGCCCAATAGCGCCGCGGTAACTGAAAGCAGAAATATTGTTGAGCTAAATAACCGGGGTATTTTTCCGCGCCCTGCTTTGTAAGGGTATTAGCGCTGAACGATCGCGGCGAATCAGATAAAGGGTGTGCCTGGGATATTTTGTCGGGTTCAGACGTTAAACCGGAAATGGATGACGTCCCCGTCCTGGACAATATATTCCTTGCCCTCCAGACGCAAACGACCGGCACCCTTAGCGCCGCTTTCGCCATCATACTGAACGTAGTCTTCGTAACCTATCACTTCGGCTTTAATGAAACCCTTCTCGAAGTCAGTATGAATGACGCCCGCAGCCTGTGGTGCACTGACGCCGTTTCTAACGGTCCAGGCCCGGGTTTCTTTAGGGCCTGCCGTGAAATAGGTCTGTAAACCAAGCAGTTTGTAGCCGGCGCGGATCACCCTGTCTAGGCCTGGTGCTTCCATACCCAGGTCACCCAGAAACTCGGCCCTTTCTTCATCGTCCAGTTCCGCTATTTCTGCTTCCAGCTTATTACAGATAACGACGAGCGCGGCGCTTTCTGACGCTGCAATTTTGCGAACTGCATCCAGGTGAGGATTATCTTCAAAGCCCTCTTCATCAACGTTCGCGATATACAACACAGGTTTCATCGTTAACAGGTGCAGACCTCGAAGGGTGTCTTGGTAATCGTCGGGCGTAGTGAATGTCCTGGCAGGCTGACCCTCATCAATGTGAGCCTGTAGCGCTTCGAGGTATTCAACCCTGGCTATCTCTTCCTTGTCGCCACTCTTGGCTAATCTTGAAACTCGATTGATTCCATTCTCAATGGTTTGAAGATCCGCTAATTGCAGTTCGGTGTTTATTACTTCGATGTCTTCTTCAGGGTTCACCTTGTTCGAAACATGGGTGACATTTTCATCTTCGAAACATCGAACAACATGCGCAATAGCATCAGTTTCTCGGATGTTCGCCAGGAACTGGTTCCCAAGACCCTCTCCTTTGGAGGCGCCAGCGACCAAGCCTGCAATATCTACGAACTCCATTGTCGTGGGAATCACCTTTTCAGGAGTAACGATGCTGGCGAGTTTGTCCAGCCTAGGATCCGGCATTGGAACGATGCCAGAGTTGGGCTCGATAGTGCAAAACGGAAAGTTTTCAGCACCGACACCCGCTCGCGTTAAAGCATTGAACAGCGTCGATTTGCCGACATTGGGTAAGCCTACGATTCCACAATTAAATCCCATGATTCTCTCTCTTGATGGTAACCCGCCGGTCGGTCACACGTTGTGCAGTTGTTGCATGGCTAACTGCCAGTTGCCTGTTACAGCGCCCGTCATGGTAGCAATGGCGTCTTCGATACAATTGTCGATCAGTTCACGGTCGTCCCTGGAGACCTTCCCCAGGACATGGCCGGTTACGCCGCTTCTGTCTCCGGGGTGACCAACACCGATCCTTAATCGGTTGAAGTCCTTGGCTCCGGCGAGGCGGCTGGAAATATCTCGGAGACCATTGTGGCCTGCCAGGCCGCCTTCTTGCTTGAATCTGATCTTACCGGAAGGGAAATCGATTTCATCATGCGCGATTAGCATCTCCGGCGGTGCGATTTTGAAAAAACTTGCCAGTGCGCCGACGCTTTTGCCTGACTCATTCATATAGGTGTTGGGTACGAGCAATCGAACCTCAATGCCATTAACATTGATTAAGGTCGTACGACCAAAGAATTTTCTTTCAGGTTTAAAGGACGCGCCAAACTTTTCTGCCAGTCTTTCAACAAACCAGACACCCGCGTTATGGCGGGTGTTGGCATATTCGGCACCTGGATTGCCTATCCCGGCAATCATCTTAAGGGGTAGGGGTGAAGCTGTTTGAGTTAAATCTGACATCGTCACACCCTGACGTAATCACACAAGGTGACGAGGTTACTCGTCTCCTGCGTTATCGCCGTCCGATTGAGCCGGTGCATCTTCAGCAGAAGCAGCGTCTTCATCAAGCTCTTCAGTTCGTTTGGGAGCGTTAACAGAAACGACAACATGGTCGTGATCTGCACCCTGCTGCAATGAAGGTATAGATAGTCCGTCAGCTAGTTTGAGGCCGCTCATATGAATGGCATCACCCAAGTCCATCTCCTCGATATCGACTTCGATATACTCAGGCAGATCACCTGGCAGACAGCTGATCTCGATAGAAGTCATATTGTGTGAAACGTTGCCACCACCTTGCCGAACGCCTAAACAGCTGTCTTCGTTCAGGAAGTGTAATGGAACCTCTACTGTAATAGCCTGGTCCATCTGGATGCGCAGAAAGTCAGCATGCATGATGCGGTCTTTAGCAGGATGACGCTGTAGGTCTTTCACGATGGCCTGCTGACTATTTCCATCCGCATTAATCGTAATAATATGCGAAAAGAAAGCCTCGCTCTGACAGGCTTTGTGGATATCTTTGTGCGCAAGGGTCAGGGACAGTGGATCTTGACCTGCACCGTAAAGGATAGCTGGAATCATGTCTGCATTACGACGTAGGCGGCGGCTCGCACCTTTCCCTTTGTCTGTACGCAGTTCGGCATTCAGTTCGAAATCTGCCATTTGTCACTCCTTAGAGATTGGCACCATACACACTGCGACCATGTGTTTGGCGGGTTATGCACGAAAGTGTGCTAAAAACAGTACTAAAAACAGTACTAAAAACAGTACTAAAAACAGTACCAAAAACAGTACCTAAAAAAGAGTCGGTTGGATCCGCTTCTTAAAAAGCGCGCTTAAAGACTCTTCATTGCTGATTCGTCTAATAGATTCAGCCAACTCATCGGCAACGCTTAATTGCCGAATTCTTGGTGATGCCGATGCATCCTCTTTCAGAGGAATAGTGTCAGTAACGACGACTTCATCTAGCATCGAATTATTAATATTCTCAATTGCTGGCCCTGATAAAACCGGATGGGTGCAGTAGGCAACTACTTTTTTTGCGCCGTTGCTTTTGAGTGCCTTAGCCGCAGCGCACAGTGTTCCTGCGGTATCAACCATGTCGTCAATCAGAACGCAGGTTCTACCATCAACGTCACCGATGATATGCATCACCTCTGCCTCATTGGCCTCAGGACGTCTTTTGTCAATGATCGCAAGATCAGTGTCGTTTAACTGTTTTGCCATGGCCCGTGCCCGAACGACGCCACCAACATCCGGAGACACGATCATCAAGTCCTCGTAATTCTGGCGTTCAATGTCCAGCAAAAGTACCGGTGTGGCGTAAATATTATCTACCGGAATATCGAAGAACCCTTGAATCTGGTCTGCATGAAGGTCGATGGTCAAGACTCGGTTTATACCAGCGCTGCCCAACATATCCGCCACGACCTTTGCCGTAATGGGCACCCTTGCGGATCTAACACGACGATCCTGCCGGGCGTACCCAAAGTAGGGGATCACCGCAGTGATTCGTGCAGCTGATGCCCTCTGCAGGCAGTCCGCAATGATCATCAGTTCCATCAGGTTATCGTTGGTGGGCGCGCAGGTTGGTTGAATGACGAAGACGTCCTTACCCCGAACATTATCGTGTATCTCTACAGCGACCTCACCATCGCTGAATCTCCCAACGTGTGCCGCTCCAAGGTCCATCCTAAGTCTGTCAACAACGCGCGTTGCCAACTCCCTGTGCGCATTACCAGAGAAAATCTTTAGTTCAGCCACTAGTTGTCAGACCTTCTTTTTCAGATCTTTCTTTTTAGAAAGAGGTATTTGAAATATGGCTGGGGTGGCAGGACTCGAACCTGCGCATGCAAGGATCAAAACCTTGTGCCTTACCAACTTGGCGACACCCCAAAGTCTTAAATTCATTGTTATGAGCAAGACCGCCCGTGTGGCGCGGCCATTCTAACAAGGCCGGCTGTAGATCGCCATCCTTGCGTCGCAGAACGAGGCATGAATTCGTTCTAAATAACTGCCTAAAACCCATCTAAATGGTGCCAGATGTAGGCCGATGCCATGAAAAAAGGGCGCTATTGTGCTGTTCAGAGCAGCCGCTGTCAAATCTCCTTTGCAGTTCCTTTTTCTGAGCCCCGTTGCCACCTGTGAACCTTTAACCGGAGGCGTGCTTCAGGATGGCGCAGGACGAGTAATACGGGGCCACTATCATCCGAATCCAGGACGCTGATAGACCAGTCGTCCTGCAGATACACACCCTTAATCGGTACCATGTCAGGGCCCTGTAGCCCTTGCACCCAATAGGTCAGCTGCTTCCAGGGCAATTGGAAGGAATCGCCCTCAATGACGAGACCCTGATCAAGTGAATAGACCTGGGAATTTCCCACGGCGTCAATAATCAGTTGATTACCAATGACCCGGATATGGACTTCCCCGATGCCCAATGGCCCATTCAGGCGAATATCGCTGGAATCACTCCGTTGCTGCCAATCTATGTTGACGACTCGTGATCGGCCACCTTCCTGGATGGATAACTTTCCGTCAAAACGCCAATATGCAAGATCAAGGTCTATCGGGTCATGCCGGGTGGTGCACGAGGCGATGAAATAAAGCAGGACGATGGCGGCTAGGTAGTTGCGCAATTATTCTCCTCGAAACCGCTGAATAACGTTTTTGAGGATCTCGCTCTCAGGCGCGAGCTCCAGCCCTTGCTCCCAGACCTGGTTCGCTTCTATTTTGTCGCCAACTACCCATAAAACCTCTCCAAGGTGAGCTGCGATCTCATCGTTTCGAAACGTTTCAAAGGCTTGACGTAGATATGTCAGCGCCATTTCAAAATTCTTGAGCCGGTATTGCACCCAACCCAGGCTATCGATAAACGCAGGCTCATCAGGCTTGATCGTTAATGCCTTTTCGATCAATTCCAGTGCTTCTTCATGCCGGTTAGTCTGGTCGGCCAACGTATAACCCAGCGCATTCATCGCGTCTGCATTACCGGGATCAAGCTCGATGACGCTGCGCAAATCCGCTTCCAGAATGTCTAGGCGTCCGAATCTCTGGCCTGTCATCGCCCTGTAGTAGAGCAACTCGACGTTTTCTGGTTCCTGGCGAAGGATTGAGTCAAGAAAGTCCAGTGCTTCCTGTTCTTGGCTCAGATCAGCCAGCAGTTGTGCTTCGATAAGAATAAGTCGCTGCCTGTCCTCGGGCTTTTGTTTACGCAAGTTGGCGAGATGAGCTCTCGCTTCTTCCCAGAGGCCTTCATTGGCGAGTAAAGATGCAATTCTCGCCTGGGCCGGCATGAACTGGTAGCCTTCCCCTGCCTCGGCATATTCCTGAAGGGCGCCCGCGGTGTCTGAACGCCTTTCGGCAATCCCTCCTAGATAGAAATGCGCTTCACCCGAGCGCCGATTCCACCGCACCATCCGCTCCAGATGTTCCTGTGCTTTTAAATCATTCCCTTGCTCAAGTTCAATCAATGCAAGCGCAAACAGGACATCACCGTCGTTGGGTGAAGCCCTCAGCGCACTGTTATACTGAACCTTCGCCGCCGCAAGGTCTCCTTTTTTGAACAACATCCTTGCCAGCATAAGTTGCAGCCTGCGGTTGGACTGTGGCCCAGCGACAACCCCTGCAAGATAGCCAATCGCATCATCTTCTCGTTGCATTGCATCCAGAATGCTTGTTTTAAGAACGATCAGATTCGGTCTTTTAGAGAGCGCTAACAGTTCTTCGGTAACGGCTAAGGCCTCAGCTAATTGACCACTTTGTTCCAGTAACACTGCTCTTGAAAACAAAAGTTGTTCGTCCCCAGGGTGCCTGTCCAGCAGCTCAGTAATCGCCCCTAGAACGGCCGTTCGTTGCTTTGGCGCTAGATCTGCGGCTCTGTACGCGAACACATCAAAGCTGGTCGTACCGCCCAGTTGCTTGACCGCTTCCATATGACCAATGGCCGGTTCAAGCCTACCCGCACGCAAGAGCAGATCCACGGCGTTGCGGTGCGCAGCGACGTTGTCCGGCTCCACTTCCGCCCAGATCAGCGCCATCTCGAGCGCCTCGTCGTATTTTTTTAAGTACAATCCAAGCCTTGTTCCACGGGCAGCGACGCCCGGATCACGTGTTTCGACCACCGCATCCAGGTATTTGGCTAGGGCAACGTCATATCGGGAGCGATACCCAGCGACTTCCGCCACCAGTAACTCGTACAAAGAGTCTCCTGGAAAGGGTGTAACCGGATAATCATCTTGAGCAGGACGGGGTATGGGTTGTGCAGGTTTTACCACCGCAGGCTCAGGTGTACTCGCCGGTTCTGGTTCAGCTGGTACCGAGGAACACCCGGAAAGTAGCGCGACCAAAATAGAAATCGTCAAGAAGCTGCGTGGCTCAGGTAGGGTCCGAAGAACTGAAGATCTTTTGATGTTGTTCACCTTTTTGTGACTGACATTCACATTCACGTTGTGAATCGTAGTTTTACTGTGTATTCACCGTGTCAAGCAACGTACAATGTACCCGGGTCAATCGGCCGCCTCCCTTGGATGCGGGGGGCTCATAATCTCGAGGACAGGTCCTGACAAATGGTTAGTGTACCTGCTAACGCAAGGGGTTCATTTTAATACACCGGTTATCTATGAATCTGTTCATCATTGGCATAAATCACACCACTGCTCCTGTAGAAATCAGGGAAAAAGTCGCTTTTACACCTGACCGGCTTGAAGATGCGCTTAACGACATCTCAAAGCAGGCTGGGTTGCAGGAAGTCGCGATACTGTCTACCTGCAACCGCACTGAAATCATTGCATCCGGAGACAACATCCAGACTCACAGAGTGATCAGCTGGTTGTCTGATTATCACCAAATTGATCCTGCAGACCTAGAGCGCAGCCTTTATATTTTAACTGACAATGATGCTGCTCTTCACGCGATGCGCGTTGCCAGTGGGCTGGACTCCATGGTCATCGGTGAACCGCAGATTTTAGGCCAGTTTAAAGACTGTTTCGACCAGGCACGCCAGTTCGGCACGCTAGGTGGTGAACTTGATCATTTATCGCAGGCTAGTTTTCGCGTCGCGAAAAAAGTGCGTACGGAAACGGCTATTGGCGAGAACTCTGTTTCTGTCGCTTCGACGTCGGTCACACTGGCGCAACAATTGTTCTCAGATCTATCCGACTGCAACATCCTTATTATTGGCGCTGGGGAAACCTCTGAACTGGTAGGTCGGCATCTTGTCAGTGCGGGTATTAAACACATCACTGTGGCCAATCGCACACTTAAGAATGCCCAGCGGCTGGCGCAGGAACTTGGTGGTTCAGCCATTGATTTGCAAGGCATTCCTACAAAATTACCGGAGACGGACATCGTTATTGCCTCGACAGCGGCGCCGTTGCCTATACTGGGGAAAGGAACCGTAGAGCGTGCGCTTAAATCCAGAAAGCATCGGCCCATACTCATGGTCGATTTAGCGGTACCGAGGGACATAGAACCGGAAGTCAGTGAGTTGCGTGACATATACCTTTACAGTGTCGATGACCTGCAACAGATCGTGGCGACGAACATGAATAGTCGTCAGGAATCGGCCAGGGACGCGGAAACCATTCTGAAAGAAGAAATAGCCGGCTATCGCACCCGGCACCAAATGAAAGGAGCAGAAGAAAAGCTCATCAGGTTTCGCGACCACCATCACAACATCAAGGCTCAGGAACTGTCGCGAGCTGTCGCAAGACTGCAGAAAGGTGATGATCCAACGGAAGTGCTCACCCAACTTGCTAATCAGCTGACCAACAAGATAATACATATCCCGAGCATGCAGCTTAAAGCTGCTATCGATGACAACGAAAAAGACCTCGTGACAATCATCTCTACCCTGTACAACCTGGACGACAACGTTGAATAAGTCCCTGAAATTTAAACTCGATCAGCTACTCGACCGATACGAAGAGTTAGGTGCGCTGCTTAGTGACGCCGATGTGATCTCCGACCAAAATCGGTTTCGAAGTTACTCGAAAGAATATGCAGATATCGAACCTGTGGTCATTTGCTTCAGGGAGTTTGAGTCACAGTCACTAGAACTCGAAGACGCAAAGGTGATGCTAAAAGACCCTGACAATGATATCCGGGAGATGGCAGAAATGGAGATGGGGGAACTGGAGGACGCGCTTGAAATTCTCGATAGCAGACTTCAGAAACTCCTTCTCCCGAAAGATCCGCACGATGCTAACAACGTTTTCCTCGAAATACGGGCCGGAACCGGTGGCGATGAAGCTGCGATATTTGCCGGTGACTTGTTTCGCATGTACAGCCGTTTTGCAGAAACACAAAATTGGAAGATGGAAATACTAAACGAACGCCATGGTGATCATGGCGGCTACAAGGAGGTCATCGCCAGAGTCGATGGTAGAAACGCCTTCGGCAAGATGAAATTCGAGTCCGGCGCGCACCGGGTGCAACGAGTTCCGCAAACCGAATCCCAGGGGCGGGTGCATACATCCGCCTGCACGGTTGCGGTCCTGCCTGAACTTGATGATATTGAAGTCATCGCTATCGCCAAGAACGATTTAAGAGTGGATACCTATCGTGCGTCCGGCGCGGGTGGACAGCACGTCAATAAAACCGATTCTGCTGTTAGGTTGACCCATTTGCCGACGGGTATCGTGGTCGAATGTCAGGACGAACGTTCTCAGCACAAAAATAAGGCTCGTGCGATGAGCCTGCTTCAGGCGAAGCTGATGGACAAGGCGCAAACCGAGCAATCCAACGAGCAGGCGGAAACAAGACGCAGTTTGGTGGGAAGCGGTGATCGTTCAGAAAAGATCCGAACTTACAATTTTCCAGACGGCAGGGTCACCGACCATCGAATCAACTTGACCATTCACCGGTTATCTCAGGTGATGACGGGTGAGTTGGATCCTATTGTTGATCAGCTAATTATTGAGCATCAGGCAGACCAGCTTCGTTCCCTCGGGCAGGAAGATGACTGAGACGATCGGTGGCCTCGTTAGCCGCGGTAAAGCGCAGTTGGGCGACATATCCGAAACCCCTCAGTTAGATAGTTACCTGCTGATCGGTGAAGTTCTGGCGAGGCCCAGAGCATGGCTGATCGCGCATGCTGAAGAAGCCGTTTGCAGGGTCGACCAGGTCCAGATTCAAACGTTATTGGATCGCAGGCAAAGCGGTGAGCCCGTAGCTTACATCAGGGGGTATCAATCTTTTTGGCAAAGGGATTTTTACGTGACCCGCGATACGCTCATCCCACGACCAGACACAGAGCTGCTGATGGAAATCGTCCTTGCCCGGTTTGACGAGCAGCCAATAAACGTAGTGGACCTGGGAACGGGTACGGGCGCCCTGGCAGTGAGTCTTGCGGCCGAAAGACCGGGCTGGCAGATACTCGGTACTGACATCAGTAAAAGTACCTTAGCTATCGCGCTAGAAAATGCTGGAACGCTCGAGAACGTAAAGTTTCTTGCAAGTTCCTGGTTCACCAACATTGAAGGTCAGTTCGACCTTATTATTAGCAACCCACCGTATATCAGGAATACAGACCCACACCTTCGGGCATTAAAGTTCGAACCTGCCCTGGCGCTTACCGCAGGGGATGACGGGCTAGACTGCATCAGACAAATCGTCAAAAACTGCCCTAAGTACTTGGTCCCTGGTGGGCACGTTTTATTTGAACACGGTTACGATCAACAAGAGAGGGTTATCCAACTGTTAGTGAATGCGGGGTTAACAGAGGTCGAAGGGTTCAGTGATCTCCAGGGCCAACCGCGCGCCGTGATGGCAAGGAGCCACGAGCATGAATGATGACCAGCTTTTAAGGTACGCCCGACATGTCATGCTTCCAGATATCGACATCGAAGGTCAGGAAAAGTTATTGGCCGCGCGGGTTCTCATTGTGGGGCTTGGCGGCCTTGGCAGTCCTGTCGCGCTTTACCTCGCAGCTTCAGGGGTGGGGTCGCTGACGCTTGCAGACTTCGATTTGGTGGACCTTTCCAATCTCCAGCGGCAGATTATTCACACGACAGCGAGTATTGGCGAACCTAAGACCGTCTCGGCGAAACGCCAACTCCATGAGATAAACCCGGGCATCGAGATTCGACTTGTTGAGCAAAGAATGAGCCTGGAGACCCTGGAAAGTGAAGTCGCTCTTGCGGACATTGTCGTCGACTGTACTGACAACTTTGAGGTTCGTTTCGCGATCAATGACGCTTGTCTTAGGCAACGGACACACCTGGTATCTGGCGCAGCGGTTCGACTAGAGGGGCAGTTAATGGTGATCGATGCTGTTAGCAAAAATATGCCTTGTTATCGCTGCCTCTACCAAAGCGCTTCTGAGGGTGCGCTGAACTGTTCTGACACAGGCATTGCCGCGCCAGTTGTCGGCGCTATTGGCGCTTTACAGGCGCTGGAGACCCTGAAATTGATCGTTGGCATAGGCGAGTCACTCGCAGGGTATTTGTTAACGTTTGATGCGCGTTATATGGATTGGCGAAAACTCAAGCTGCCGCAGAATCCGGATTGTGAAGCATGCGCCGACTTCAGGGGCGGTTTTACCGATGCAAACGGATAAATAGCCAAGGACTTCGCGTTCATCAGGGTGTTTTCAAATTAGGTCACAACCGCTCAGCACTACGCCGGTTGCTCCGTGGCACAACTGCGGCGGCACAACTGCGGCGCTACGGTACGGCTATTCTTTGTCTTCCTGGTTAGAGATCGCGATCCCTACCAGTCTCGCGACCACGACGGCGATATAGAGTTGGCCAAGAATTGCTTGAAAGGATGCGATAATTCTGGCCGAGTCCAGTGTCGGCGACAGGTCACCATAGCCCAGTGATGTCTGTGTCACGAGGCTGAAGTAAACAAGCTCTTGGAACACCTTTGAGGCGGAATGCGGATCGTTGCTATCAAGGATGATTTTCCCGCCAAAAGCACTGGGTTCAAGAATTAGGATTGCATAGTAAATTAGCGTTAAGCAGATGCCTGACAACAGGTAGAGTGCAATCGATGCATAGATAACTTCTCGGTTGACAGCGCGAACTGAAAGCAGACGTTGGTAAACTATTCGCATGATGTAGCACAGGAAGATGATCTGCAGTACGCAATGGCAGAGTAGCTGTGTTTCTGGTGGCAGTGCTGTTGCCAGCATCCATTTAGTTGTCAATGTGGGCACGAAGATAACGATGCCGACCAACAGTTCCTTTCTGTCACGCGCTGCCAGGTACAGGCAGCAGAGCATGGTAATGCTAAAGAGCAGTCTTGAAACCGTGGACAACCATTCTGCTGTTGCTAGCGTGGGCAAAAACAGCAGTAGCACCAGGCTGGTTAACAGGGCCTGAAAACTGACAAGGTTAGTGTTTGATTTCATTGCTCTATTTCCTCAGGCCGGGGTTCATCGTGGTTTGGGTGGTTCAGTCTCTCATCATATTGTCCCGCCGTGAAGAATACCGATGCTATCTCGGGTGCCAGAAGTCGCTAGCGTCGGCATAGTGCGTGGATAGTGCGTGGATAGCGACTAAATAGTGCCGGGATAGTGCCGGCATAGTGCCGGCATAGTGCGTGGATAGTGCCTGGATAGTGCTGGAATAGTGCTGGAATAGTGCCGTCTTTGCTCGTCAACTGTTTCCGTTATCTTAGTGGTGCCCTTAGTGCCCTTAGTGCCCTTAGTGCCCTTAGTGCTTACAGTGCTTACAGTGCTTGCAGTTCCTATAGTGCTTAGGTCTCTTCAATAGTAGAATTTCATTAGGAAGTTCTGGTCGCGTCCCACGCTCTGAACAAATTAAGTTGCTCTTTAAGCACGACTTTTTTGTCGCATGAAACATCACGTTGGGTATTAATGAGATTACTGAAAAGATTGGCACGCGACGCCCTGTTTCATTTCCTGCTGATAGGCGTACTGATTTACGGCGTCTTCGGTCTGCTTGAAAGTGAGCCCGCAGACGACCCGGAGCGCAAGATTACCGTGACACAGGGCGAGATTAAGGCGCTGACCGACCAGGTGACACGTCTGTGGAATCGCGTGCCTAACGAGTCGGAAACCGCGGCAACGTTGCGCAGTTACGTGCGTACCCGCATCCTTTATCGGGAAGCCATTGCCATGGGGCTGGACAGGAACGATCCGGTTATCGAGCGACGTCTGGCGCAAAAAATAGAATTTCTCTCGCGTGGACTGGTCGCGCCGAAACCCCCAAGCAATGCGGTGCTGGCTGACTGGTATGCAGAGAATGGCGCGCGTTTTCGCGAGCCTGGCACATACACTATCTCTCAGTTGTTTTTTGACTCCGACCGTCGTGATGACGCCCTCGGCAACGCTCAATCAACCCTGGCGCAATTGCAGGCGATTAAAAACGTACCTGAGCACTTAAACCGCTATGGAGACAACTCGATCCTTGGGCGTCACTACGCTAGCCGCAGCGAGATTGAGCTCAGGAAATTGTTTGGTAGCGTCTTTGTCGACCAGGTGATCTTATTGGAGCCTGGCGTTTGGCACGGACCTGTTTCTTCTGGCTACGGTATTCATCTGGTTTACGTTCACGACGTGGTAAAACTGCGGGCGCCTGCCCTGGGAGAAATCCAGGAAAAAATACAGGAGGCGTGGATGTTGGAGCAGGTCGACGAACGTAGTGCTCTGTTTATTGATGAGTTGATTGCGCGATATGACGTTTTGATTGAAGAGGCTCCGATTCCGATGGTCGTGCCACCTTTATTCCCCGAGCAACTCCCCGAGCAACTCCCCGAGCAACTCCCCGAGCAACTCCCCGAGCAACTCCTCGAGCAACTCCCCGAGCAACTCCTCGAGCAACTCCCCGAGTTGGCGAATGAGCACAAGGTTTCGTTTTTTTCTGATGTTGTTGTGGCTTCTACCGCTGCCTTACGCGATGGCTGACGAGTTTCGTCCTGCGCTGTTGGTGATTAACGAAGCAGAGCCTGGCTGGTATTCCATGACATGGAAAACACCATTATCTAAGGGGCAGCGCGCAAATCTGCAGCCACAACTGCCTTCGACACTGGAGCAGATTGGTGCCGCTGCCACGCAACGGGTAGGCCAGTCGGTTATTGAACGATCCAGCTGGCGCGGTGAAACGGGGGCGTTGGCAGGCGCTACTATCGAGATTACGGGACTCAGTGCGTTACCTATTGAGGTGATCATTAAGATCGCGCTGGCCGATGGCAGTGAGCACTCGGCGGTGCTGCGTTCAGCTTCGCCACAATGGACAGTGCCGGCTCAGGCTACGGCCTGGACCGTTGCGGGTTCTTACTGGCAGATCGGCACCATTCATATTCTGGAGGGCTTCGATCATCTGCTTTTTGTGCTGGCACTGATACTGATCGTGCCTGGCTGGTGGCTGCTGTTAAAGGCCATTACTGCTTTTACCCTGGCTCACAGCGTTACGCTGGCGTTAGCTGCTTTGGGTCTGGTGAATGTTCCGGGTCCACCCACCGAGGCCGTTATCGCCCTGAGTATCGTGTTTCTGGCAGTAGAGATTATTCATAGCCAAGAAGGCCGGGTAACACTGACAGCGCGCGCGCCCTGGTTGGTAGCGTTATCGTTTGGATTAGTACACGGGCTTGGTTTTGCGGGTGCGCTGAGTGAGGTCGGACTGCCCCAGCATGATATCCCGCTGGCGTTGCTGATGTTTAATCTTGGTGTAGAAACGGGACAGCTTCTGTTCGTTTGTGTGGTCATCGCCGTTAGGGAAACACTCAATCGATTGCCAGTGAATTGGCCAGCGGGTAGCGGGCGGATTCTCCCTTATGCCATCGGTGGCACCGCCAGTTATTGGCTCATCGATCGGGTTGTGAGCTTTGTCTAGTGCGCTGGGCTCCGGTAAGACGGTGATATAACCCACTAACGTGTGGGCGTAACGTGTGCCTGTCCTGACGTTAAAACGAGGGGTGGTGGCGATTATCGCTTTCTGTTAGTTTAAACGATCGTTTTATCTTGGTGCGTTAAAAGGTTTTTAGTGGACCAGTTTTTAGTGGGCAAGAGCTTGGTAGAAAAAAGGTTGGTAGAAAAAAGTTTGGTAGAAAAGAGCTTGGTCATTAAGGCCTCGGCAGGGGCGGGCAAAAAACGACGGGCTGACTCCAGTCTAACCCGTGAGAAAATTCTGGTGACCTCGGTCAGACTGTTCAGTGAGAGCGGCTTTGATGGTGCGTCGATGCGAGCCATTGCTGATGTGGCAGGGGTCAACCTGGCTTCAATGAACTATCACTTCGGTTCGAAAGTGCAACTTTTTGAGGCTGCAATTGAATATTCTGCGGCGCCAATAAATGCACGACGGATCCGCCAACTCGATGAGCTTGAAGCGGCGCGGGGGTCGCCGACGGTTGCACAACTGGTGCGCGCGTTCGTGGACGTTGATATTATTGGTGGCGATCTGGCCTGGCCGCAATTGAGCGCACGCATTCTTGCTGAACCATCGAACCTGTCGGAACGCCTGCTTGAGCGCGCGTTCTCGCCTACGGTACAGCGTTTTTTGCAGGCTTTGCAGTGCTCGTTGCCCCATTTGGATCCGGCGCAACTAGGATTACGGTTTTATTTTGTGGTCGGCGCAATGCTGCACCTGGTTCGCTTTAGTCCGTCGCCGATGTTCACCGGAGCTGCCCTGCCTAAAGAACCTAAAGAACAGCGCATCGATGAACTCGTCAATTTCGCGGTTGCCGGCCTCTGCCAGGCGCCGATCAAGAACAACTCACGTAAAGGAGATCGAACCGGATGAAACGCATCCTCCCGCTGTTGGTGGTGTTAGGTGGTTTCTCTGCAGCCGCTTTATTGATTGCGACCGGTCCTCAGGTTCAGCCTCAGGCAGCCCAAATAGTACCGCCGCTAGTTCGAATATTGACGGTGCAGCCGGGAACGCATCAGTTCAGCGTTCGCACTCATGGCAGTGTGGTCCCGCGGACCGAAAGTGAACTCGTGCCTGAGGTGGACGGGCGTGTGCTTCGCGTATCTCCGGCGCTTGTATCTGGCGGATTTTTCTCAAAAAACGATGTGCTCCTGGAAATAGACTCGTTGGATTATGACGTAGCCCTGGAACAGGCCCGCGCGGGCATGGCACGCGCCAAGAGTGACCTTGATAATGAACGCAAGGACCACCTGCGCCAGGAAGATCTGGTCACTAACGGCTCGGTCAGCGCTTCCCAGTTAGATAATTCTCTTAACCGTGTCACGATCGCCAAAGCCACGCTGCGTGAAGCGCGAGCCCGACTCGCGCGGGCGCAACGCGACCTGGCCAGAACTAGCATTACCGCACCTTACGACGGACGGGTGCGGTCGGAGCGGGTTGATGCGGGGCAGTTTGTGCGTCGGGGCGAGGCGATAGGAACGATTTATGCGGTTGATTTTGCCGAGGTTAGGCTGCCGATTCACGCCAATGAACTCGCATACTTGGATCTGCCGATCAGTAAAGAGGGCCAATCATTAGCGACTCAGGCCAAGGTCACGCTAAGCGCAGAATTCGCGGGCTCTGTACATTTCTGGCAGGGCAAAGTGGTACGTACCGAAGGTGAGCTGGATCCGATGACCCGTATGGTCCATGTCGTCGCCCGGATTGCCGATCCTTACGATAGCCCGCAGGAGCGTGCTCCTCTGGCAGTCGGATTGTTTGTTGATGCGACCATCTATGGCAAGACAATCAGCAATGCCACCGTCTTGCCACGTTCAGCGTTGCGAGAGGGTAACCAGGTGCTTGTCGTTGATAAAGAGGACAGGCTCCGCTTTCGCGCCGTTGATGTGCTGCGGTTGATCGATGACCAGGTGTATATCGGCGCGGGGCTGGCGGGGGGCGAGCGAGTGTGCGTTTCAACATTGCAGATGACCGCTGACGGCATGCGGGTTCGGGTCGTGAAGGACGCAACGCCATCATGAGCGGGCCCATTGCCTGGTTTGCGCGGAACCACATCGCGGCTAATCTACTGCTGGGTGCAATTGTAATGGCGGGGCTGGTGTCGTTGCCGTCTATGTCACAAAAATCGTTCCCGGACCTCGACTTTAATCTCATTACGGTTTCCGTACTCTATCTTGGTGCCGCACCAGAGGAAGTGGAAGAGGGCGTATGCATCAGAGTCGAAGAGGCTTTGGACGGCATTCAGGGCGTAGAAAAGATCAGCTCCAGTGCGATAGAAGGTGTTTGCTCTGTTTCTGTTGAATTGCTCGAAACTGCCGATGCGTCGAAGGCGCTTGGTGATGTCAAAAATCGTGTTGACGCGATTGATACATTCCCCAAGGAAACAGAAAAGCCGGTGATTACACTGGTGACAACAGAGCGTTCCGTGATGGATATTGCGGTCACCGGGCCGACTGATGAGCATGAATTAAAAGCGATCGGTCAGCAGGTGCGAGATGAGATTGCTTCGCTCCGTGGCGTCACACAAGTGAAGCTCTCCAATGCACGCCCTTATGAAATTTCCATAGAGATTTCAGAAGTGTCGCTGCGCCGTTACGGCCTGACGTTCCAGCAGGTCGCGAAGGCAATTCAGGCCTCATCTCTGGATCTGCCAGGTGGGTCAATCAAGACTGAAGGCGGCGAGATCCTGCTGCGGACCAAGGGCCAGGCCTACCGGGGGTCAGAATTTGAGCAACTGGTGATTCTGACAGCCGCCGATGGAACACGCGTTTATTTGCGCGACTTGGCAGAAGTGGTCGACGGGTTTGAAGATACCGAGCAAAAGCTTTGGTTTGACGGCCAACCTGCTGCCTTGATTCGGGTTGCCAGAACAGCTGACCAGGATGTTCTTAAGATCAGTAATGCAGTAAAAAACTATATAAGCAATAGTGTCGACCACTTGCCAGAAGGCGTGGAACTGACCATCTGGAATGACGGCTCTGTCTTTCTGCGTGAGCGCCTGGATACCCTGTTTGACAGTGCGCGTCAGGGTTTTTTGTTGGTTCTGATACTGCTCGCGCTTTTCCTGCGACCGCGACTCTCGTTCTGGGTCAGTGTGGGCGTGCCGGTCGCTTTTATGGGCGCTATCTTCCTGGCGTCACTCCTGGGTATGTCTATCGATGGGATCTCGACCTTTGGCTTTATTTTGGTGCTCGGCATATTAGTTGACGATGCGGTGGTGGTCGGAGAACGTGTTTATTCTATGCAGTACCGTTCTGGTTTGGCCCCGACGGATGAAAACCTACTGACTGCCGCTATCGACGGTACCCGGCAGGTGTCCGTGCCCGTGATATTCGGTGTGCTCACAACCGCTACCGCCTTTGTTCCTGTGATGCTGGGCCCGGGTTCTATTGGCCAGATACAAAGTGTTATTGCGACCATCGTGCTGTGCTGTCTAGCGTTTTCCCTGATCGAGTCGCAACTGATTTTGCCAGCGCATCTGGGTCACAAGAGCGTGTCTTCAGAGGGTGGCGAGGTCGGGCTGATGCTAGTGCCGCTACTCGGAATTATCTTGTGGGAGGTATCATGGAGTGGTCGCAGCTATCTTGCCCTCGCGATCGCGACCTTAGGTGTCTTTGTCGCGTGGCATCTGCAGGGGGGATACCAAAGGTTCGCGGTTGAGCTTATTGATCGACAGCAGCATTTTTCCGACGGCCTGGAGAACCTGATACAACAAAAATTTCGCAGGCTGGTCACGAAAGCAACTGAGGCACGTTATGTCACAGCGGCTGCTGCATTGGCCGTGTTCATAACGACTATCGGCGCAATCTCAGGCGGCCATATGCCCTTCTCTTTCTTCCCGTCAATTCCTGCTGATGCCGTTACGGCGAGACTTACTATGCCACTGGGGACTTCAGCAACAGTGACGGAGAACATCGTCGATTCTATCAGGGCGGTAGGGGAAGATCTCGGTAAGGAGTTGAATTCAATGCACCCTGAGGCGCCTCCGGTTACTCACATCCTGGCGGCTTTGGGCGGTCAGCCAGTGAGTAATGCGGGTGGTGGGATCTTTGCCGGTGGCGCGTCACCTGCGGGCGGACATCTTGCAGAGGTCACCATGCAATTGATACCAGGTGATCAGCGCGAGATAAGCACCCTGGAGATTGCACAACAATGGCGCGAAGCGGTGGGTGTCGTTCCGGATGTGGTGGAACTGAGCTTCAATGCATCGAGCTTCAGTGTTGGCGCCGAAATCGATATGCAACTCGAGGGAAGCGATATGGATGAACTCCGTATCGTGGCCACTAAAATACGCGAGCGTCTGGCAGATTACCCAGGCGTGGTCGATATTGGTGATTCTTTCCGCGCGGGGAAACGCGAAATCAAACTGGAAATATTACCAGCGGGCGAGGCACTCGGTTTGACGCTTGGCATGTTGGCCATGCAGGTAAGGCAATCGTTCTACGGTGAAGAAGTGCAGCGTATCCAGCGGGGCCGCGATGATGTGAAGGTCATGCTGCGCTATACCGAATCTGAACGGCGGACATTAGGTGCGCTGGATCAAATGCGGATACGCACCTTGGACGGATCCGAAGTGCCCTTTGCAACAGTTGCTCGGGCGACGCTGGGCCGCGGATTTTCCGCGATCAAACGAATCGACGGTCGCCGCGTGGTGAACGTGACCGCAGACGTTGATCGCACAGTGATCACGGCGAACGAGATACTGGCCAAATTCGGTGACGGTCCCGTTCAGCAGATCATGCGAGACCACCCGCGCGTGTCAGCCAGCCTGGAAGGCGCTCAGCGAGAGCAGAGTGAAACCTTTAGTTCACTGATCCCGTTGTTCGTACTCGCGCTGTTTATTATTTACGCCTTGTTAGCGATTCCGCTTCGTTCATACGGCCAGCCATTAATTATTATGTCTGTTATTCCGTTTGCATTTGTCGGAGCCATTTGGGGACACATTATTATGAAAGCGCTTGGCCTGCTCGACAGCCTTGCGATCATGTCGATCATGGGTATTGTTGCAGCCTCTGGCGTGGTGGTGAACTCCAGTCTGGTGCTCGTTCACGCCGTTAATCAGCGGCGGGTCGAAGGCATGTCAGTAACTGATGCTGTCATTGAAGCGGCGGTTTCCCGTTGCAGGCCGATACTATTAACGTCATTGACGACCTTTGCCGGGCTCACACCGTTGTTGCTAAATCAATCAGTGCAGGCAGGGGTATTGATACCGATGGCGACGTCAGTGGCTTGGGGAGTCATGCTGGCGACCGTGGTGACGTTGCTGGTTGTCCCGGCAGGGTATCTAATTCTAGAGGATGCTGGTTCGCGGCGCTCACCCCGTTAATGCGGGTCATAATCTCGGCTGATAGTTTGTAAGGCCGCGAGGGGCCCCAGGACTTTGTGATTTATAGCCTACTCAACCGAGGGGCCACCAGCAGGCCAGATTCGCAGCACTGGCAATCTAGTAGGGGTCAAAGGTAGGATTCAAGCTTGATCATTAACAATCAATAAGTGTTTTACCTATGGCAGACAAGACTGAAGTCATCTCTACCCGGCAAAAAAACTACACCCTGTTTGTCCTCGTGCTTGTTTTCACCTCAAGTCATGTCGATAGACAAATTATGGGTATCCTCGGGCAGCCCATCAAAGAGTCATTGCAGATTAGTGACACCCAATTGGGTTTGTTGACGGGTATTATGTTTGCCGTGTTCTATGCAACCCTCGGTATGCCAATGGCCATGTGGGCAGATCGTCGAAACCGACGCAATCTTATCTCTTTCTCAGTCTTTTTATGGAGTGGTATGACAGCGCTGTGCGGCGCAGCAGCGTCTTTCACGCAGCTGTTATTACTTCGCATTGGCGTGGGCGTGGGTGAAGCTGGGTCGAATCCCCCGTCGCATTCAATCATCGCTGATCTTTACCCAAAGGAGCAGCGCGCCACCGCCATGGCCATTTTTGGTACGGGGATCAACTGGGGAATACTTATCGGATTTCTTGTCGGTGGGTGGATCAACGAATGGTATGGCTGGCGAACCGCTTTTGTTGTTGTCGGTCTGCCGGGCATCTTTTTAGCCCTGCTAGTGCGCTTCACCTTGAAAGATCCGCCGCGCGGTTATGCGGAAGCGAAGGGAAAAGACCTACCTAAAGTGACGCCGCCGCCGTTTTGGAGCGTGGTTAAATTCATGTTGCATAACCCGGTGCTTCGCAACATTATTGCAGCGGGCGCGTTGATTGCTTTTACGGGCTACGCTTCGGTCATCTGGATACCTATTTATCTGGTTCGCATTCATGGCATGGGGACCGGTGAGGTCGGCACCTACCTCGCCCTTTTTATTGGCGTGGGGGGCGCCGTCGGCATTTATCTGGGAGGTCGTTTGGCCGACTTTTTGGCCGCTCGACATGGCGAGCAATGGCTGCCCTGGATGGTCGCAATCGTAAGTTTGTTAGGGCTTCCTTTTTTGTATTTTTGTTTTACGGCAGCCACTCAGGCAGGGGCCCTATGGGCCTATGCTCTGCCCGCTGCACTAGGGACGGTGTATGTCGCACCTGGTTTTGCGTTGATCCAGAATCAGACACCGACGGAAATGCGCTCGGTAGCAGCGGCCATTAATCTTTTCATCATAAACATTATCGGACTAGGACTTGGCCCGTTCTCTATCGGATTTTTTAGTGATATGTTTTCACCTGAATATGGTCTTGATGGCCTACGCTATGCGCTGATGACCAGTTTAGTGGTGATTCTATGGGGATCTTTTCATTACTATAGAACGGGTGTGCTATTGAAGCGTTCGGCACCCTAAACGACAGGCCTGAACGGGCTTTACAAGGTTATCTCTGAATAAATTTATTTCAATCAGGGGGTTAAGGGTTCTTTGGTCGTCAGGAAACGTGTTTTGCTGTGGTCTATGGCGAGATTAGTTGTTGAACCTGGATAGTAGAACGTGCTCGTAACCTTTATGAAATAGCGTGACACACGCTAAAACTAATGGCATTTAATAAGACAGCAAAGGAGAACATGATGGGAACAGCAGCAAGGGTCGTTGTTTTACCGCAAAAACCAGGCGCGCTAGAAGTTCAGGAGCTGATTTTGCCCGACCCGGGCCCTACACAGGTCGTGGTGAAGCAATATGCCTCCGGCGTTTGTCATTCGCAGTTGCACCAGATGCACCGGGAGCGCAATTCGCCGATTTTACTGGGCCATGAAGCGACGGGCGTGATACTCAAGAAAGGCAGCGCAGTAACGCATGTTGATGAAGGCGACATTGTGCTTGTTACCTGGGTTCCGCGGGCGGCGAGAGATGCAACAGGCTTGCCGGTGCGGGCAACGCTTGAGGTGAGTGGGGGCACAGCGCAATCCGAAAACGTATTCACTTGGGCTGATCACACCCTCTGCGACGAGCAGTATGTCGTGAAGACTGATGCCAATATCAAAAAAGATGTCACCTCGATAATTGGTTGTGCGGTAATGACCGGGGCTGGCGCAGTAATCAATACCGCCGGTGTGAAAGCTGGTGAAAGCGTCGCCATTTTTGGCGTCGGCGGCGTTGGCTTGTCTGCGGTGGTAGGGGCGCGTATGGCCGGTGCTAGTCCGATTATCGCTATCGACCTGGACGATGCGAAGCTGGAATTTGCAAAGCGCTTTGGTGCAACCCACACGATCAACGCGGGTCGTGAAGACGCAGTCGCTGCCATTCATGCCCTGACGGTTCGGGAAGGCGAATACACAATTACCCGACAACTGGTGAGCGGCGCGGACTACGCCTTTGATTGCATCGGTTTGCGGCAAACCATGGAACAAATTGCGCCGGCCTGTAGAACCTGTCACTTTGGTGAACATGTTGGTGGTACCGCGGTGCTGGTGGGCGTGCCCTCTACGCCTGTTGAGTTAAATGCGATTGATATCCTGATCAACGAGAAGCAGTTTCGTGGCAGTATAGGTGGCTCCTGCGCGCCTGACAGGGACTTCCCTACGTTCTTGCAATGGCATGCGGATGGTCATCTGCCGTTGGAAGAAATGGTGACACAGCGATATAGCATCGACCAGATCAACGAAGCCACCACGGCGCTTGAAGAAGGTAAGATCAGTGGCCGAGCTATTCTCGAGTTCTAGGAGACCTCAGTTAGGGTTTCTCTGCTAACCGAAGCGCGGGGTTTTGGTAGATGTCGGGTCGGTGCGAAAATCGCTGTCGCTAGGGACGGCGCCAGCGATATGCCGTGAACCGCGGCATTATTCGGCTAGCAGAAAAGAGCTCCGCTGAGTTTTCAGTTGCAGTTGCCATCCATTTCACTGATCCAGTCTGAGATAAGTGCAATACCCTCGTCGTGAACGAGACTTCTGCCCAGTTCCGGCATCATTGCGCCTGGATCTATTGAACTCATTCGGTAAATTAGAATGGATTCTTCGGGTTTTCCCGGAACAATAGAGAATTTGTTACCGCCGGTGCCTTGGCCCGCTGCGATGGGTAACTTACATTCCCCTAGGCGCATCTTGTGTTTGGTCGCGATGTCCAAATAGAGGCCAGAAGTGTCCGCTGGTCCCTGTTCGCTGTGGCAATGCCCGCAATTAATATCAAGGTAGGACCTGGCTCTATCTTCAAGAGCATTTGAGGCATCCTGCCAGTTTTTCGTGGCAAGCACTGGTTTGTTTTTTATCTCAAGCCAACCGGCTGCCTGCCAGGTATCAAGTTGATTTTGATGACCGCCATAACCATTACGGTGCAGGTTCGCTACTTTGGGCCCTATGGGATTTAGTGACTTTGAAGCGGTGTTGGTGCCGTGGCATCCCGCGCACTGGTTTTGGTCGGGCACAATATAAGGGAAGCTCCGGCGTTCCGTAGCGTTTACAAGTTCCAGTTTTTTGATATCGCCGGTCACCTCCAGATTGGCGTCGGTCTGCTCGTCGTTCCAGACATAGGGTAATGCGACCCAGCCAGACTGTCGGTGAACTAATAGTCGGGTTTCCACCAAGCGGGCTTTTGTCAGATCAAGGCTGCCTCTTTTGCCGGCGTCGGGATTGAACAGGCTGCCATCGTCATCAACTTGCAGGACACCGCCCTCGGCAGCCGGGTAGTAGAAGGTCTTGCTGATGATACTGCCTACTGGAAAGTTCAGCGAACCTGCTGAACTAGCCGTAACTAAATATCCCTCCGGAATCGTAATGGTGCGAAGTTTGTGGGCGTAGTCGGTAAACAAAGTAGCATTGAGCAGGTACGGTTGAACGTCGCTATGCAATACCAGCTGATTGTCCTGCCGTGACATGAGAGACCAGCCTGACAGTAAGGCGGGGTCTTTGTCCGGAAACTTGGAAGTCGGTGGTGTGCATCCGGCGAGCGCGAAGGCACAGAAGAAGCTTACCAACTTTAGTAGATGAATGCGCAACGTTCAAAAGCTCGCTAATTTCACAGCAGGCAGCGGGCTATGCCGGCACTGGTGGTCAGTCTCGTTGACTCTTGGGTTGGCGAACTGATTAGGTGCATCGACATTAAACACGGCGCTGGAAGCTTCATTGTAGATGCAGATCTGATACTCGGTTGGCAGTTTGCCATCCACAATGAGCGCTGGATTGACAAAGCCATCCCAGATGACGTTTGGAAATGTTCCCTCTTCGCCGAAGATGGCATCCTTAAGTTGGGGCAGATAGTCTGTGTCGGGGTCGTTACCTCCGCCCTCATAACGGTTGTCATGAATTGATACCTTTTCCGGGTACGGATCAAAAGACGAAGCGTTATCTCGGTCGCTGTAGTTAGTGGAGTAAACACTCGAGATCACAATGTGGGCGGTTTGATTGTTCTTAAGGTCGTTGTCAAAAATCTCAACAAGGTCGTTGGAGTTAATTGAAATACCTGAGCCTGCAGGAACGCCGGCCACGGCGCCGCCCGGTGCAGCAAAGTTCGCGGTGTTGTTGTCTACGATTTGGTTGTTGTAAATTCGTGTCCTAACACCTTCAAGAGAAAGATTAGGCATGTTGAACACCAGTATGCCGCCAGTGTTGTTGGTGGCGACATTGTTGTAAACATCGGCGTTTATCGTGTTCTCGATCTCTATACCTGCCACGTTGTATTCTGCTCGACTGTCTCGGACCACAACCTGACGAGACTGGCCAACATAGATACCAGCATCCGAGGCCCCTATAGCGATGACGCCCTCGATTAGTGTGTTCTCCGTTTGCACGGGATATATCCCATAGGCACCATTGTCCGTGTCAGGTCCATTAGTCCATTCAGTGCGGACCCGGCGGATGACGATGTTCTTTCCCTCATTGATCTTGAGGGCGTCACCCTTAGCGTCTTCGATCGCCAGGTCTTCGATCGTGAAGTCGCTGGCTGTCACCAGTATGCCTTCTGCGCCGCTTATCTGATGCTTGAAGCTGAGAATGGTTTTATACATGCCCGCGCCGCGAACGGTTACGCCATCAACTTTTAACGAGAGTGATCGTTGAAAATCAAACGTTCCTTCCGGGATTGTTATGACATCGCCCGGTTGGGCGTTCAAAAATTTTGATTGTAGTATTTTCTGCATGTTCGGGAGCTCTGCAGAGGACGTCGGGCTGTATTGCGCGGTGGTATTGCCACTGTCGGAACAGGCAGTAAGCAGAACGGCTAAAACAAAAAGCAAGATTCTCGACATAAGATGCGCCTTAAAATTTTGAATGATCTATCCTAGTTGATACGACTTTTTCTGCAAGGCATCGCATTACCTAAGGCTGCCTGTGATGAAGCGGCGGTTTCAACAAACGCTGCCGCAGTAACTGTTCAAAAAAGCGCTAGTCTTTTATCGCACTACTAATCAGGGATGCTCCAAGACGATCACATCGTTTCTTGTATCTGGTCTTTAACACTGACACGTTCTCGTAGTTGCGGTTGATTTGGTCTGTCATATAAGCCAACACATCACGCCAATCTTCAAGGAAGTATTCCTCTGCGGAGTCCTCCCCATAGGCTTCAAGCGCTGCGAGTTTTGCCCTTTTAACAAGGTCGTCCATTTTTTCTGATTCAAGCTCCGCCATGAGTCCAAGGCCCCCCTTTTGTCTAAAAGCGCCTGCCATCATCCTGTGATACACAGCGCAGGTGGTGTATTCACCCATCGAGGTTGGTTCGGTTTCAGCAAACACCTGGGAAGTACTTAATAAAGACACGATGAGCAATATGAAGCGCATAAGGGCTGTTTCCTTGAGCTGGACCGGTAAGACTAGCACCAAAAGAATCGTCTCGGGGATCGTGATGCGAATAGAGGTAAACACCGGCCGATTGTATGTTGATGTTTCCGCCGATCCTTTCATTGGTGCGAAAACGAAAAGAGATTAGTATGAATGGCGAGGCGGCGCGTGCCGAGGCAATAGTCTCATGTACGTTAGTTAGGGATCCAATAGGAGGCACAAAACGGTATGAAGAGATTTTTTAGGACCAACGTCAAGGCGCTCAGTTGGGCATCAGCTTTGCTGATGCTTGTTATAGCGCAGTTTTCATCCGCTGGTAATTGGCCACAGGAACTGCCAGTAGAAGGCGGTACTATCGTCGTCTATCAGCCACAACCGGAGGAATTAAACGGCAAAACTCTTAAGGGTCGTGCCGCGATGTCGATTGAAATGGAAAGTAGGACGGAACCGATCTACGGGGTGTTTTGGTTCACCTCATTTATCGAAACCGACCGCGATGAAGATACGGTCAGCTTCAGTAACATCGCAGTCACTAAGGTCACCTGGCCAGACTCCAAAGACACAGGAGAACAGCGATTCAAGCAGGCCGCTGAAAAGGCCCTGAATAACGCCAGCTTTGAGGCGTCTCTAGCAGGTATGACCGCTGCGCTTACCACCTCGCAGAACGTACAAAAGAGCCTGGAAGATATTAATAACGATCCGCCGAAAATCGTATTCAGCGAAGAACTCGCTGTGCTCGCGCTGTTCGATGGCAAACCGCATTTCGAGGGGGTTGAGAACAGTCCCTACCAGCGCGCACTTAATACTGCCCTTGTTGTCGTAGAAAACACCAAAACCAAAGCGTTTTATCTCACCAGTGGCAGCCTGTGGTACCAATCTAACGCTGCTATGGGCCCCTGGGAGCAAACGACCTCTCCACCGGCTGATCTGGTCGCCATGATTCCAACATCAAACGACCCGGTGCCAACGGTAATTCCCGCTATTATCACTGCTAACGAGCCTACAGAGCTCATTGTTAGTGCCGGCAAACCAGAGTGGACCAGCCTGGACGGTGGCAAGCTACTCTATGTCAACAATACTGAAACACCCTGGCTGCGAGATTTATCCAGCGGCAACATGTACATCCAGTTGTCCGGGCGCTGGTTTCGGTCTGGTAAGCAAGATGGCCCATGGGTTTTTGTTCGCGCGGATAAACTACCCGAGGCCTTTAAGGAAATCCCACCCGCCTCAGCTATTGGCGGCATTAGAACGTCTATCGCTGGCACGGAAGAAGCCAATGAGGCGATAGCTGATGCACAGATACCACAAACCTCGGCAATCAGGCGAAGTGAAGCGACGCTAACCGTATCGTATGATGGCAAACCCCGGTTTGAAGTCATTAAAGACACAGAGATCGCCTATGCTGTGAACACTGCGGCTCAGGTGCTACGAATTGATGGCGAGTTCTATGCCGTAGACAACGGTGTGTGGTTTTCCAGTGCCTCTGCAGAGGGTTCATGGATTGTAGCTGACACCGTACCCAGCGATAAAATCGCAGCTATTCCGCCCAGCTCTCCTGTTTACAACACAACCTATGTCACCGTGTACGATTCTACGCCAGAGGTTGTCTACGTGGGTTACACCCCCGGATACATGGGTTCGTACCCATATTACGGCGTGCCTGTTTACGGTACGGGCTGGTACTACCCCCCTTATATAGGCGCTGTTTATTACCCACGCGCACCCACCTGGGGATTCCATGTGGGCTATAACCCCTGGACGGGCTGGAACTATGGCGTGAGCTGGGGTGGGCCCTTCTACCAGGTCGGTGTGAGCTGGGGCGGCGGCTATCACGGCTATCATGGCGGCTACTGCTGCGGTGGCAGATATGGTGGCGGATACCATCGCAACGACATCAAGATCAATACGGGTGATATCAATATCGGCAACAATGTCAGCGTGGGTAATCGCAACAAGATGGGCAATAACATTTCCAATTCTAATCGTAAGAACAACCTGTACAACAATGACAAAAACCGTCATCGAAATGCTGATAAAAATGCATTGAAGGGTCAGCGGAGAGTTGCGCGAAGTAACCCCGCGCGCAAAAACGATTTATATGCCAGTAAAGGTGGCCAGGTGGCACGTGAGGATGCTGGTCAGTGGCAGGTACGGAACAACAACAGTTGGAAGAATACGTCCAACAGCAAGCCTGCTGCAGCGAATCTGCAGCGTCAGAGGCCGACCAGTATGTCAGCGCAGCGCGCGCAATCCCGGCCTAAGCTGAATCACCGGACGATGAATCGTCAGGCAAACGCGCGCCAGCGCGGTGCGGCCATGGGAGGCAGCAGGCGCCGTTAGGACTGATCCTGGAATAACACGACAGAGGCCATTCCGGCCTCAGCTTTTTATGGTCCTCGGTAAATCCGTCGACGGTTTACCAAACCGTCGACGATTGAGACCGTTACTGAGTTGTAGCGGCCAAGGCGTCGAGTAACCGTCGGTGGCCAGAGTTTTTTTACAGCGACGGGTCGAAGGATATATGAGCCAACAACCGGAACCGCCAAGATCGTGAGCGAACCAAAGATCATGGTCTTGTTAGAATTTTACCCAAAAAAAAAGGCGCATAAAGCGCCCTTTTTTATCTTGCTGTTACTAAAAGATGCCTAAAAAGACGCAGACACGGTGACACCGTAAGTAGCAGGTTCATTCCACCAACCGCGAGAAGTCAGGCCGCCAATGGTTGACCACCGTTCCTCTCTTTCATCTGTAATGTTTCTACCCCACACGGATACAGTGTAATTCTCAATCGTGTAGTTGATATTGGCATTAACATTATGGATGCTATCGAGAGAACCTAACGGGTTGTTCTGCGACTCACTCTCCATGCTATCCCTGAAACGGTACGACACTCTTGCCTTAAGATCTCCATTGCCAATCTGGGTAGTATAAGAAGTGGTTAACCCAAAAGTGTTTTCAGGCGTATTACGTGGCACTAGGTCTGAATTGTCAGTGATAACGCCGTCACCAGTAAGATCAGCAAGGTAATCATCGTATTCTGATTTCAGGTAGCCATACGTTGCCAAAACGTCCCAGGCTTCAGTCACCTGATACATCACTTCTAATTCCAAACCTGTCATCTCAAGTGAAGAAGCGTTTCTAACAACAGTTGCAACATTTGACAGATCAACTGGAATTAAAATAGATTCTTGCTTATCGTCATATTCTGACCTGAAGATAGCGCCATTAAAGATCATTCTTCCGTCTAGCAGTGTCGTCTTCCAGCCAAACTCATAATTTTTAACATACTCTGGCTCATAGGAAGGGTCGATGTTGTAGTTAGCCTGACGAGCAAAGAAGCCACCACTCTTAAAGCCTTCGCTATAAGAACCGTAATACATGGTGTTATCTGTAGGCGTATACCTGAAGCCCACTTTTGGCGTTGTTTCAGTCCATTTAGCTTTAGCGGCGTAAGGGCTAAAAATCCCGGGCCATGGTTCACCTCTGTCTGGGTAATAGCCAGGTGCAGATGCACCGCCCACAAAGTCCTTTTCTTCTTCCGTCCAACGGAAACCCAAAGTCAGCATCCATTGCTCATTCAGGTACCAGTCTGCTGACGCGAACACGGCTGTAGATGACGTCACTTGGGCCTGACCATTATTACCAGCTACATCATCTTCCCAAGGGAAAACATCGTCATATCCTGCAACGCCCTGTCTGCCGGGTGCCCATACGGGGTTGCCCAGACGTGACAATTGATAAAACAAGTCAAAAACGTCCCAACGCTGTTCAAAGTCTGCTTCCCAATCATAAACACCGGCAATAAATTGAACCTTGTCTGAAAATTGTGAAGTGACTCTAAATTCGTGACTCGTTTGCTCCCAATCATTAAAGAAATTCATTCTCAACATATGGACCGGCGCACCGTCAAAGTCCTGCATATTCTGCTCATCCATATCACGGAGTGAGTAGATGTAGGTGTACAAAAAGGCGTCAGTATCGTAATTTGCCGTAATTATTGTGGTTTCGTAATCATTGTCACTAAAGTTTTCGCCATCTGACTCGGTTTTATCAGGGCCGTCATTCGCTGTTGACTCACAACCGGTTGCGGTATCAAGTGAGAACAGATTAAGGACACATGCCAAGTCGCCCGGTTGGTTTCTGTTGGTGTAAGCACCCTGCACACTGTCATCTTTCATGATCTCGTAATGAACTTTTAAATCGAAACTATCAGTAGGTGCCCAAAGCGCAGTGAAACCATAATTTGTCTTGTCATCCCCACCAACGTCTTCGTTGCGCGTTGTGTTTCGAACATGTCCATCATGCTCAACTTTCGCTGCGAACAATTTAAGACCTAGTGTATCTTCAATAATTGGGATCTGAACGACACCGTTAACGTCTTGTCGGCCATAGTTACCAGCGGTTAGGCTCAGGTCAACGCTCCTTTGGTTCAGGGATACAGGTGTGCGGATCACATTAAGGATTCCGCCGGTCGTATTCTTACCAAAAAGTGTTCCCTGGGGACCACGCAGTACTTCGATACGCTCGATATCAAAATTATCAAGCAACACGCCGCTTGATGTTCCCAAGAACATGCCGTCCATCACAACACCGATTGAGGGCTCGAAGCTTTTATCACTTTCAAGTGATGCTACACCCCTGATCGTAATCGCGGCGCCACTGGCGATACCAGGTGTCCGGTTAATGAACAAGTTAGGCGCAAAAGCCTGTATGTCCTCTAAACGACGCACGCTTCCTTCTCGAAGTTGACCTGTAATAGCGGTAACAGCTAATGGAACATCTTGAATCGACTCGGATTTTTTTCTCGCGGTGACAATAATCTCTTCTAAAGCAAGACTATTTCTCTCCGCTTCCTGTGCGGCTGCCTCATTTGGCAATGAACTAAAAGCAAAAATTGCTGTAGCCATTCCAAAGAATGCAACGTTAAAATTTTGTTGAATTTTTTTAAACATAGTTTTCCCCCTTTGCGGTGTGGCGCAATCTATCTAGATTCCTCGAATAATTCAACTATTTGGTAATTATCCCTGTCAGAACAAGGTTTTTTTCGTGAAAAATCTCTAAAGAAAGGCTAGTTATTGCCTATTTGGCAATAACTGATAATTGTGGTGGCGAATGTCTTTTATGGTCACGATTGACCAGGCTGATTTACGATGACTGAGTAAAAACACCTTAAAATGTCAGATAACACCCTAGAACAAGCTTGGTGAAGAGGATTGGCGCTCTGAATAGCGGCAAGCGACAGCAATTGCCGCCAGGTCTGCTAATTGCCCTAGACCTTGTCAGGAACACGAAGGTGCTCTGGTATGTTGTTGAACAAATCGGGGAGGTCTTCGTCGTTGGTTTCTAGAAGAGTGTCGATCCAACGGTGAAATAATTGACCGCCTCCTTCATTCCGTCCGAACATAGAGTATTTTTTTGCACCGGTCGCTAGTGCCTTTTGAACCCGAAGCCCTGTGTAATAATCTTCGTCTCTGACCACATCCACCATCAGTGACATATAGGCCTTCAATCCTTGCTGATCGACTTCATCTGGGGATTCAAACGCTGCAAAATACTGCGTGGTAGTCGACTCACCGGGCGACTTGCCGGGGAACATTTGTGAAATCATATAAGGTCCTGTCACGCCGCCGGCGATGGAGATGTTAGGGAAGATTGTCCAAACACCCGATTTCATAAGCCGCTCCGGCCATTGTGCTTCTGGTAGGCCTTCTAAGTCATCAAATCGACCAGGCGCGGTAACGCGGACATGCGGTCCCCAGGAATAGTAGTCTGCTTTAGGCGTGCTTTCACGACCGATACTGCTGGCGTGCAAAACTGGCAAGTGATAGAAGTCACGATAACCGTCATAGGCTACTTTCCAATTGGGACCTTCTAATACCTGTTGTCCGGCGACATGGGTCTCAGCTAAACGCAGATGCTCGAGCATTTTGCCATAACCATTCAGGAATAAATCGATATCCAATGTTGATTCAGGGTTTAACGTAACCCAAATCATGCCGGCTCTTTCTGCGGCAGGTAGTGCGGTTAATCCGAGGCATGATTTATCGACCTCACCAAAGTTTCGCTCATCAAGAATGTTAATCAAGTCACCCCTGAGGTTGTAATTCCAGGCGTGATAATTGCACCGGAAGCTCTTTACGTTCCCGGATGCTTCATTGGTGACGTAGTTGCCCCGATGGCTGCACTGGTTAACGAAAGCGCGGATTTTACCCTCGTCATCTCTGACAATAATTAGCGGTGTACCAACGACCTCTATGGCTAGGAAATCACCTGGCTCGGGGATTTGTGATGCGAAGGCAAGCGCTAAGGGCACACGTTTGAAGACTCGGTCAACCTCTCGTCGCCAGCGATCCGCGTCATAGTAATCGGCAGTCGGTACCTGCAAAACGTCCGGCATCAAATCAATTCGATTGTGTTGCTGATTGTCCATTTCGCGCCTGGTCATGGCGATGAGTTGCTCTCTCGACATTTGATTTTCCTATACTCGTGTTTACTTATAAAGCCCTGTTGGTCAGGGTAGCCTGATGTAATGACATCATAAACGACCTACAGGTTCGTCGATAGTAGTCATTGACAGGATAGTTGGTGAGCCTTTCGTGAGCTATCTAGGCAAGCGGACGCGCTCGTCATCTCCATATCTTTCTGCGATAGTAGCGCTTATCAACAAGCAAGGTTGTTCTGATGGGTCTAAAGGGTCGCGCGGCCATCACCGGTGTCGCGGATTACAAAAATGTTCGCAAGTACACGGGTAAACGTAAGTTCTTCCTGGAGCAGTGGGCAGAACTCACTCAAATGGCACTCGCAGATGCCGGGCTTAGCAAACATGATGTTGATGGTCTGTGCTGCGCAGCGATTCCCGAGTCGACGATGTTTGCCCCGGCGACTATTGCTGAGTATTTGGGTTTGCAGGTCAACTTCGCAGAAACCGTTGATCTTGGTGGAGCCTCCTCAGTCAGCATGATCTGGCGGGCCGCCGCCGCGATTGAAATGGGGATCTGCGAGGCCGTTGTTTGCGCCGCTCCGGGATTACCGATCCCATCCAATCCAAACCCACTTCCCAAGGATCCTAGCCGCGTCTATGGGTCTACCAGTGCCAAATGGGGCTCGCCGCAAGCGGAGTATGATGTACCTTATGGCAACGTCGCACAAAATGCTGGTTACGCGCTAATCGCTCAGCGCTATGCCGCCACCTATGGTTATGACGAACGGGCCCTGGCAAAAATAGCGGTTGATCAACGGACCAACGCCCAAGGCAATCCCAAAGCAGTTTTCTTCGGTGAACCCATCACTATAGACGACGTACTACAGAGCAAGATGATTGCAGATCCGTTACACATTCTTGAAATTGTCATGCCCTGCGCAGGAGGAAGCGCGGTCGTCGTCGTGAGTGAGCGTTTGGCTAAAAAGTGCCAACATCGACCGGTTTATGTGACCGGGTTCGGCGAGCGGTTGACGACTAGATCTGTAACCTACGCCGATGATATGACGGTATCTCCGGTTGGTCCGGCTGCTGCAAGTGCATTTGCGATGTCCGGAAAAAAGCCAAAAGATGTTGATGTGCTAGAAGCTTACGACTGTTATACCATCACAGTGCTCTTAACGATCGAAGATTCAGGGTTTTGTCACAAGGGAGAAGGCATCACTTTTGTCAAAGAAAACGGCCTTACCTTCAACGGCAGCTTTCCTGTTAATACTCACGGTGGACAGTTAGGCGCGGGTCAAGCGGCGGGGATGGCCGGCGGTATGTCGCAACCCGTCGAAGGTGTACGACAAATAATGGGTAGAGCCAATGGCCGTCAGGTCGATAACTGCAATGCTGCGCTGATCACTGGCACAGGCGGCATTATGAGTGAGCAGTCCGCGATAATCTTGGAGGG
>Ga0209711_10000337_pt1 | contig 48150 bp, 47 predicted proteins | sample ArcticOcean_MG_C_7_FD_187441 | JGI IMG/M metagenome (GOLD analysis project Ga0209711, IMG submission 187441) | Marine microbial communities from western Arctic Ocean - ArcticOcean_MG_CB11_88 (SPAdes) (version 2) | ecosystem: Environmental > Aquatic > Marine > Oceanic | place: Arctic Ocean... | reverse complement strand
AAATAAATCAGATAAAAGAAATTATAGATAAATTAAGTGTAAATCCAATAGATCTTGTAAGAACTCAAGAAAAAATATGGAAAGAAAATTATAAATCTAAAAAACTCTCAAATAATGAAATAATAGATCTTTTACATGAATTCCCAAACTTAATAAAAAGACCAATTTTTATATCAAAAAACAAAGCAGTAGTAGCAATTCCACCTGAGCAAATAAATAAAATAATTTAGTTTAAACTATAATACTTTTTGATTGTCTTAAATATGATCTTGAATGGCAAGATCTTTGATTTAAATAGATTATGAAAAAAATATTATTATTTTTTGTCCTTACATCAACTAGTTTATTGTACTCACAAAATAGCGAAGTTATAGTTACGGGAAAAGTTACTGATTCAGAAACAAATATTCCATTAGAATATGCAACCATAAGTGTATTTAATGTGAATTCAGAGGATGCAATAAATGGGGTCATTACCGACAGTAATGGTGAATTCAGTATTGAACTTAGCAAGGGTAATTATGATTTTAAAGTAGAATTTATATCATTTAAAATAAAGTATTACAGAAATATAACTGTTAACAATCCGTTGAGTTTGGGAACAATCGAGCTTTCAATTGATGAAAATATATTAGACGAAATTGAAGTTATTGGCGAAAAAACTGAAATTGAAATAAAGTTAGATAAGACTGTCTATAATATTGGAAAAGATTTGACTTTAAAAGGAAGTAGCGTTAGTGATGTTTTAGATAACCTACCATCAATTGAAGTTGATATTGAGGGTAATGTATCCTTAAGAGGTAATGAAAGTGTAAGGATTTTAATAAATGGTAAACCATCAGGACTTGTTGGAATAAGCAGTAATGAAGCGTTAAAACAATTCCCATCTGAAAGTGTTGAAAAAGTTGAAGTAATCACCTCACCGTCAGCCAGATATAATGCTGAAGGAACTGCAGGGATTATTAATATTATATTAAGAAGAAGTAAATTAACTGGATTCAACGGATCTCTATCACTTAATAGTGGATATCCAGAACGATATGGGGTTTCAGCTAATTTAAATTATAGAACAAAAAAACTTAATTTTTTTAACAATATAGGCTATAATACAAGAACTAGTGAGGGAAGTTTTGTAAATGAAACAGAATACTATACAGATCAAGCAATTAATAACTTTTTAAATGAAAATGGTGTTAGAGGTTCAGAGAGAAACTCAAATTATTTAAACACTGGAATTGAATATTTTATTTCTGACAAAACTAGTGTAGTTGGCTCATACGTATTTAGAAAAAGTGATGGTTTTACAAATAACACTAATAATGTTAATCAAAATTTTAATTCAATATCCAAATTTTCTGAAAGGTTAGAGAAAGAATCAGAAATTGATGATACAAATGAATTCTCAATTAATCTAACACATGATTTTAACAAAGAAGGACATGTGTTAACCATGGACTATCAAAAAGAAAAATCTTCAGAAAATGAAAATGGATTTATTTCAAATTCTCAATTAAAGCCAATATTAACTAAATACTTAAGTGAAAAGGTTAATACAGATGAAATTCAAGAAAGTGAACTGTTTAAAATAGATTATGTATTACCAATTAAAAAAGACGGGCAATTTGAACTTGGGTTTAGAAGAAGTAATCAGCATCAAGATATTGATTACTTGGCAAAAAATGAAGACTTAAATGGTAATTTCATTAATGATCTAAATCTCAGTAATACTCTTCTTTATAACGAAAAAGTTAATGCTTTTTACACGCAGTATGGAAATAAAAAAAATAAATTTTCTTATCTGTTGGGTTTAAGATATGAAGAATCTAAAACCACTGTAAAACAGTTAGCAAACAATACTAATAATGTTAAAAATTATAATGATTTCTTTCCTACCTTAAATTTATCTTATCAAATTAAGGAAGACGAAACTATAACTTTTGGATACAATAGAAGAATTAGAAGAGCTAGATCATATTTTATTAATCCATTCCCATCCAAATCGAGTGCAACCAATATTTTTCAAGGTAATCCAAACATAGATCCTACCTATTCTAATGGAATTGATTTAGGATATTTAAAGAGATATGAAAAACTAACTTTGAATGGATCTATTTATTACAGAAAAGAAACCGGAGTATTTACTTTTATTAGTGAAAATACTGGGGATTTTGTTCTTGTTAATGAAATATTGGTTCCTGTCCTAAGAAGAACTCCAATTAACTTAGCAAGCAATAAACAAATTGGACTAGAGCTAAATGCAAATTTCAATCAATCTAAAAACTGGAGATTAAATGGGAGTTTAAACTTTTATGAATCAGAGACTTTAGGTGAATACATGGGGATTGTATATGACTCTAAAAATTTAACATGGTCAGGGAGACTAAGTAATAATTTAAAATTATTTTCCAGTGTAGACTGGCAAACTAGCTTTAGGTACAGAGCTCCTCAAAAGACCGCAGTTTCTGAAAGAAAAGCTTCTATTTACAGTAATACTGCATTTAGTAAAGATCTATTAAAAGATAAAATAACATTAACATTTAAGGTTAATGATATATTTGAAACTGGAAAATGGAGAATAGAGTCTTTTAATGAAAACTACAGAAGTTATAGTGAAAGTAATTGGAGGGGAGGAAGAACCTTAGAGTTAAACTTAATTTATCGTTTTAATCAAAAGAAAAAGGAAACTAGAAATTCAGGTGACTATAACGATTATAGTGAAGGCGGCTTTGGAACTTAATTTATTTTTTTACTTTATTTCTTAACTCATTTATCTTTTCTAACAAAGCCCCTCCTACCCAGTAAGGAACAATAAATGTTAGTAAAAGAATCAACAACCAAAATCCCATTGTTAAAACTGAAAGAAAGAGTATAAAACCTAAATATTGATCAAATTCAAACATATTAATTTATTGAAGCAACAAATATAAATTAAAGAAATGATCTTGAAAAATAAATATTGATAAATGATCAAAAAAATATATCCAGCAAATATATTAAATTTGCAATTTAATATCAATTATGGAATTTAGAATTGAAAAAGATACTATCGGTAAAGTAAAAGTGCCTAAGCACGTATTATGGGGGCCGCAGACCCAGAGATCAATAAATAATTTTAAAATAGGGAAACGAGGATCTATGCCCATTGAAATAATTCATGCTTTTGCTATTTTAAAAAAAGCTGCTGCTTTTACAAATTTTGATTTAGGAGTTTTAACTAAAATAAAGAAAGAGTTAATTAGTAAAGTCTGTGATGAAATAATTAATGGAGATCATGACGATCAATTTCCTTTAGTAATTTGGCAAACTGGTTCTGGAACTCAAACCAACATGAACCTTAACGAGGTAATATCGAACAGAGCCCATCAAATTGAAGGAAAAACAATTGGTGAAGAAGAAAGAACACTATCTCCAAATGATGATGTTAACATGTCTCAATCTTCCAATGATACGTTCCCTACAGCAATGCATATTGCTACTTATAATAAATTAATTACCCATACTATCCCAAATCTTGAAATTTTTAAAACTACTTTATTAGAAAAATCTATAGAATTTAAAAGTGTTATCAAAATCGGAAGAACTCACTTAATGGATGCAACTCCAATTACTTTAGGACAAGAATTTTCTGGATACCATTCTCAAATAGAACACGGTTTAAAATCTTTAAATCATTCGTTAAATCATTTATCAGAGCTTGCTTTGGGTGCAACAGCAGTTGGAACCGGAATAAATTCACCAAACGGTTATGATACATTATCAGCTGAATATATTTCAAAATTTACAGGAATAAGTTTTATTTCTGCCAAGAATAAATTTGAATCAATTGCATCTCATGATGCTCTTGTTGAATCTCATGGAGCTTTAAAATTAATTGCTAATTCATTAAATAAAATTGCCAACGATATTAGAATGATGGCTAGCGGACCTAGATCTGGAATTGGCGAAATTATAATACCAGCTAATGAACCTGGAAGTTCGATTATGCCTGGTAAAGTAAATCCAACTCAATGTGAAGCACTGTCTATGGTATGTGCTCAAGTAATCGGAAATGATGTTACAGTTACATTAGGCGGAATGCAAGGTCATTATGAACTTAATGTATTTAAACCTGTAATTGTTGCTAATGTGATAGAATCATTAACACTAATTTCAGATAGCGTTAAAAGCTTTAACGATAACTGCTTAAAAGGAATAAAGGCTAATTCTAAAAGAATTACAGAATTATTAAATAATTCTCTAATGCTTGTCACAGCATTAAATAGCAAAATTGGATATTACAAATCTGCTGAAATTGCAAATATTGCTCATGAAAATGGATTAAGTTTAAAAGAAGCTGCGTTAAAAACAGGTTATCTTTCTGAAAAAGAATTCAATGCTTGGGTTAAGCCTGAAGATATGATTGGCAGAAATTAATCTATGGAAATCTGCGCCTACACTGCTGCCTTTCGTTCATCTTTTAAAACACTAAACGAAGAATGGTTGAAAAAATATTTTACTATAGAACCTTACGACGCTTTATTACTAGAAAACTGTGAGTCAGAGATTATTAATAAGGGTGGACATATTTTCTTTGGTATTGATAATAATGAACTAATAGCTACATATGCATTCTTACCAACTACTAACAAATGTGTTGAATTAGGAAAAATGGCGGTGACAGAAACTCATCAAGGAAAGGGTTATGGTCAACAGTTACTCAAACATGTATTAGAAACAGCACGAACATTAGGATACACAGAAATACTACTTTATTCGAACAGAATTTTACAAAACTCTATTCACCTATATAAAAAATATGGTTTTAAGGAAGTGTCAAACATTGATAGTCCCTACAAACGAGGGGATATTAAAATGCTTATTAAACTCTAGAGTTTTGTTCTTTAATGAAATAAATCTAAATTAGACCCTGCCTTTAAGCGCATTAAATGCCCAGCCAATTGAAATGAAACCAATTCCAGCAACACTAAAGCCAATTGCCATATCAGTATATTTTAGAACACCTAAAAGAATTAAAGCGATTCCTAAAACTGTTAAAATAAAAGAAGCTATTCCAAAAATTCCGTTTTTATTTAAAGCCATAATATATAGTTGTTGTTTGTACAATATCTAAATAAATTCATAAACTAAATGTTAAAAAATACTTAAAAGTTTAACTTATTTTTCCTGTTAATTTTTCTTTCCAGTTAGTCCATTGATATTTTTTTGAAAAATAAAATAACAAAAGTGGATAAAATAACAAAGAATAAAACATTTGATTTATAATATCAGGTTCACCTATATATTTAAAAACTGAACTAGTTTGAAATACCGTCCAGTCTGCTGTAACAAGTAATGATATTAAAAGGTTATTTCCTGCATGAAATCCCAAGGCAAGTTCCATTCCGTCATCCATTAAAGTAATAATACCTAAAAATAATCCAGTTATTATATAATGTATTATAATTATATTACCCAGTTTTTCTATCTCAGGATTAGATAAATGTAACAATCCAAAACCTAATGAAGTTACAAATAATGGAAACCACTTATTTTTAAAAAATACTCCAAGACCTTGCATTAAATATCCTCTAAATACATATTCCTCTAAACTGGTTTGAACAGGAATAAATATAATAGCTATTAATGTTAAAATTAAAAAATCATTTAAATTAAACTGAAAAATATATTCGTCGGGACTTGAGTAAATAGAAAATAAAACATTAAAAACTATAAGCAAAGAAATACTAGTAAAGGCTGTAAAAACTCTGTTAAAATCTATTGAATTTCTGGCTGTTGTAACAGATTTAAGAGGTTGATTATGAAGAAATTTTATAACAAGTAAAAAACCGGCAAAACCAATAAAAAAAGATAATAAAAGATAGAAAAAAGTAAGATTACTGTTTTCTAATACTGTCATCATATTTGATGGATTAATGTTCGCAGCTGCCTCTAGACCTACCTTTTGGAAAATTGCGACAATAAAAGGAATTGCTCCTAACTGAGTAAATATGAAAATTATAAAAAGACCTAAGGCATACCTCCAGAGATTATTTTTTATTTTTAATGCATTTTCTATAAACATAATTTATTTTTTTCTTTTTAATATCATGGTAGAAAGTTTACAATGAGAAATCAAATTATCATTGTCATCTGTAATTTTAATTTCCCATAACTGAGTAGTTCTTCCCTTATGAATTGGAGTTGCTTTCGCATAAATAAAACCATTCCTAACACTTTTTAAATGATTTGCTGAGATAATAATCCCTCGTACCATTTGTGTATTATGGTCAACAGACATGTAAGAGGCTGCACTACCCACCGACTCTGCTAATGCAACTGTAGCTCCACCATGCAATACACCATCAGGTTGATAAACTCTTGAATTTACTGGCATTTTAGCAATTAAAAAATCATCTCCAACATCAATAAAATCCATTTCAAGAGTTTCCATCAAAGAATTTTTATTTGCAGAATTAATTCTTTTTAAAATATCTTCTTTATTCATAGAGTATAAATATAAAAAAAAGCGCATTAGAAACTAATACGCTTTTTTTTAATTAAATATTTAAAACTATTTAACTTCTTCGAAATCAACATCTTGTACATCATCTGAATCGTCTTTAGGTTTTTTAGTTGATTCTGCTTGTTGAGTATCACCAGCTCCACTTGCTTGCTGAGCCTCAGCTTGAGCCTTATAAAGTTCTTCAGAAGCATTTTTCCAAGCTTCATTAATACCCTCAAGAGCAGTTTTAATTAATTCTACATCTTTAGATTCATGTGCTTTCTTAAGAACATCAAGAGCGTCTTCAATAGTTTTTTTCTTATCATCTGGAATCTTGTCTCCAAACTCCTTTAATTGACTATCCGTTTGAAAAATCATAGCGTCAGCACTATTTAATGTGTCAACTTCTTCTTTTGCTTTTTTATCCGTTTCAGCATTAGCTTCAGCTTCTTTTTTCATCTTTTCAATTTCTTCTTCTGATAGTCCTGAAGAAGCTTCAATTCTGATATCTTGAGTCTTCCCAGTAGCCTTATCAGAAGCTGTAACATGAATTAGACCATTAGCATCAATATCAAAAGTCACTTCAATTTGAGGAGTCCCTCTTGGAGCAGGAGGAATTCCGTCTAAATGAAATCTTCCAATTGTATTATTGTCTTTTGCCATTGGTCTCTCACCTTGTAAAACATGTATTTCTACTGATGGCTGATTATCAGCAGCAGTTGAAAAAACTTGAGATTTTTTAGATGGGATTGTGGTGTTTGCATCGATTAGTTTTGTCATAACACTACCCATTGTTTCAATTCCGAGGGATAGAGGAGTTACATCTAGAAGTAAAACATCTTTAACATCACCTGATAAAACTCCACCTTGAATTGCAGCACCAATAGCTACAACCTCATCAGGATTTACTCCTTTTGATGGCTTTTTACCAAAAAACTTTTCAACTTTTTCTTGAATTACAGGAATTCTAGTTGAACCTCCTACTAAAATAACTTCATCAATTTCATTTATACTTAAACCAGCATCTTTAATTGCCTTTTTAACTGGCTCCATAGATCTTTTTACTAAATCACTTGTTAGTTGCTCAAATTTAGATCTAGTAAGAGACACAACAAGGTGTTTAGGTCCAGATGCAGTTGCAGTTATGTAAGGAAGATTAATTTCTGTTTGAGAAGAAGAAGATAATTCTATTTTTGCTTTTTCTGCAGCTTCCTTTAATCTTTGAAGTGCCATTGGATCTTTTCTCAAATCAATATCCTCTTTCTTTTTAAAATCTTCAGCTAAAAAACTAATAATTTCTTCATCAAAATCATCACCACCAAGCCTAGTATCACCATTTGTTGACAGAACCTCAAAAACACCATCTCCAAGCTCAAGAATTGAGATATCAAAAGTACCTCCACCTAAATCATAAACAGCAATTTTTTGATCTTTTCCTGATTTATCTAAGCCATAAGCTAAGGCGGCGGCAGTAGGTTCATTTATTATTCTTTGAACTTTTAATCCTGAAATCTCACCAGCTTCCTTGGTAGCTTGTCTTTGTGCATCATTAAAATATGCAGGAACTGTAACAACAGCTTCAGTAACTGTACTTCCAAGATAATCTTCTGCTGTTTTCTTCATTTTTTGAAGTATCATAGCAGATAATTCTTGAGGTGTATAAAGTCTACCATCAATATCTACTCTTGCAGTATCGTTATCACCTTTAACTACTTTGTAAGCAGATCTATCCGCATCTTTTTTAGATTCACTAAACTTGTTACCCATAAATCGTTTAATAGAAGCAATAGTTTTTGTAGGGTTAGTAACGGCTTGTCTTTTAGCAGGATCTCCTACTTTAATTTCGCCGCCTTCAACAAAAGCAATCACAGAAGGGGTAGTTCTTTTACCCTCAGCGTTAGGAATTACTACAGGTTCATTACCCTCCATTACTGAAACACAAGAATTTGTTGTTCCTAAATCAATACCAATTATTTTACTCATTATATTTTTTTTAATTATCAATTGTATTTCAATCATTATGCCATATTAATATACATGACACTGTGTCAGTTGTTATTTTTAAAATAAATTTACATTTGTAAAAAAATTACATCATGTCTAAAAAAGAATATAAAAGAGTAACTACTCACTCGCTTAGAGAAATGAAAACTAGAAATGAAAAAATTTCTATGCTAACGGGATATGATTATTCAATGGCAAAAATTATTGATAATTCTGGTATTGATATAATTTTAGTTGGTGATTCTGCTTCAAATGTTATGGCTGGGCACGAAACTACATTACCAATAACTTTAGATCAAATAATTTATCATGCGTCATCTGTTGTAAGGGGGGTAAAAAGAGCATTAGTTGTTGTTGATTTACCTTTTGGAAGTTACCAATCAAATTCAGGTGAAGCGTTGAGATCAGCTATAAGGATAATGAAAGAATCTGGAGCTCATGCTATAAAAATGGAAGGTGGTGCTGAGATTAAAGAATCAATAGTAAGAATTTTAAATGCAGGTATTCCAGTTATGGGACATCTTGGATTGACTCCTCAATCTATTTATAAATTTGGCACTTATTCTGTAAGGGCAAAAGAAGAAGAAGAAGCAAAAAGATTAATTGAAGATGCAAAACTGTTGGACGAATTGGGTTGTTTTGGAATAGTATTGGAAAAAATACCTGCGAAAATTTCAAAAATAGTTACTTCATCAGTTTCATGTCCAGTGATTGGAATAGGAGCCGGATCTGATGTAGATGGTCAAGTATTAGTTACTCATGATTTAGTAGGTTTAACAACAGAATTTAATCCTAGATTTTTAAGAAGATATGTTGATTTAAATGAAATAATGACAGGAGCAATTAAAAACTATATTAAAGATGTTAAAAATTTAGATTTCCCAAGCCAAGATGAGCAATATTAATTTGTTTGAAAAAAATATTTTATTTGAAGACAATCATTTAATTATAATAAATAAAAAACCCGGTGAATTAACTCAAGGAGATAAAACTAATGATAAGACTTTAGGGGATAAAGTTAAAGATTATATAAAAAAAAAATACAATAAACCAGGTAATGTTTACCTTGGAATTACACATAGATTAGACAGACCTACTAGCGGAATTATTATTTTTACAAAAACATCTAAATCACTTACTAGATTAAACAAAATGTTTAAAGAAAATAACATCAAAAAGACATATTGGGCTGTGGTTAATAAAATTAATGAGCCAAAAGAAATAAAACTAGAAGATTTTCTTTTAAAAAATAACAAACAAAACAAATCTTATGTGAAAGATGAAAAAACTAAAAATGCTAAAAAATCAGTTTTATATTATAAGCAAATTTATACTTTAAACAATTATTCTTTACTTCAAATTAAATTAGAAACAGGTAGACATCACCAAATAAGAACTCAGCTTTCTAATAAAGGAATGGCTATAAAAGGTGATTTAAAATATGGCTTTCCCAGATCAAATAAAGACGGCAGTATTCACCTTCACTCTAGAAAGATTGAATTTCAACATCCTGTTTCAAAAAAGACAATTGAAATAACTGCAAATCCACCAAAAAATGTGATTTGGGATTTATGTATTAATTAGTAACAATATTACTAAAGTTATTTACTCAATTTTATTACTTTTACATCAAGACACTGTCTTAAAACATCAATAATAAATAAATGGCAAAAGAATTTGTTAAAATATTTGACACTACACTAAGAGATGGTGAACAAGTTCCAGGATGTAAATTAAATACTTCTCAAAAACTAATTATAGCCAAAAGATTAGATATTTTAGGAGTTGATGTTATTGAGGCTGGATTTCCTGTTTCAAGCCCTGGAGATTTTAAATCTGTTGTAGAAATTTCAAATATTGTACAAAACGCTACAGTATGTGGACTTACTAGAGCTGTTGAAAATGATATTAAAGTTGCTGCTAATGCTTTAAAAAGTGCTAAAAACCCTAGAATTCACACTGGTATAGGTACGTCCGATTCGCATATTCAATATAAGTTTAAATCATCCAGAGAAAAAATTATGGAGATTGGATATAAAGCAGTTAAGTATGCTAAAACTTTTGTAGAAGATGTAGAGTTTTATGCTGAAGATGCTGGGAGAACTGAAAATGAATTCTTAGCAAGAGTATGTGAAAAAATGATTGAAGCAGGTGCTACTGTTTTAAATATTCCTGATACAACTGGATATTGTTTACCTGAAGAATATGGTCAGAAAATAAAATATTTAGTTGAAAATGTAAAAAATATTCATAAAGCTACAATTTCATGTCATTGTCATAACGATTTAGGTTTAGCAACTGCAAATTCAATTGCTGGTATAATTAATGGAGCTAGACAAATAGAATGTACAATAAACGGAATTGGCGAAAGAGCTGGAAACACTTCTCTTGAGGAAGTGGTTATGATCATGAGACAACATCCAAATTTGAATTTGGATACTAATATAAATTCAAAATTACTTTTTGATACTAGTAATTTAGTTTCAGATGAAATGGGAATGCCTGTTCAACCTAATAAAGCTATAGTTGGTGCAAATGCTTTTGCTCATAGTTCAGGTATTCACCAAGATGGTGTTATTAAAAACAGGGAAACTTATGAAATTATTAATCCACTTGATGTTGGAGTTAACGAATCTGCCATTATTCTTACCGCTCGAAGTGGTAGAGCTGCTTTAGCCTATAGATCAAAAAAAATTGGATATGATCTTTCAAAAAATGAATTAGATTTAATATATCCTGAATTTTTAAAATTTGCTGATATTAAAAAGGAAGTTTCAGATGAAGATATTCCACAAATAATAAAAAAATCTTTATAATATATAAAAATGAGTAAAACCTTATTTGATAAAGTTTGGGACTCACACGTAGTTCATAAAATTAATGGAGGACCAGATGTTTTGTTTATAGACAGACACATGGTACATGAAGTAACAAGCCCAGTCGCTTTTTTAGGTTTAAAAAATAGAGGGATTAAAGTTTTATTTCCTGAAAAAACATTTGCAACAGCAGATCATAATACTCCTACAATTAACCAACATTTACCTGTGAAAGACCCTCTTTCAGCTAATCAATTATTAGCTCTTGAAAAAAATTCAGAATTTCACGGGATTTCATATTGGGGATTAGGTCATGAAAAAAACGGAATAGTTCATGTTGTAGGGCCTGAATATGGAATTACCCAACCCGGCGCAACAATTGTTTGTGGAGATTCTCACACATCAACCCATGGTGCATTTGGTGCAATAGCATTTGGAATTGGAACATCTGAAGTTGAAATGGTTTTATCTACTCAATGCATTATGCAGCCTAAGGCAAAAAAAATGAGAATAACAATTGACGGAAAACTAGACAAAGCTGTTACTCCTAAAGATGTTGCTCTTTTTATCATATCAGAATTATCTACATCCGGAGCAACGGGATATTTTGTAGAATATGCAGGTGATGTTTTTTCAGAAATGTCAATGGAAGGAAGAATGACAGTTTGTAATTTAAGTATCGAAATGGGTGCTAGAGGCGGAATGATTGCTCCTGATAGTAAAACTTTTAATTATATAAAAGATCGAGAATTTACCCCTAAAAAAGAAAGTTGGGATAAAGCAATGAAATATTGGAATACATTAAAAACAGATGAAGATGCTGTTTTTGATAAAGAAATTAAATTTGATGGCAAATCTATAAATCCAATGATTACATATGGCACTAATCCTGGAATGGGAATAGGCATTTCCAAAGAAATACCCTTAGCAAAAAATCAAGATGGTGGTATTGAAACTTATAAAAAATCTCTTAGTTATATGAACTTTGATGAGGGAGAAAAAATGATAGGTAAAAATATTGATTTTGTATTTCTGGGAAGTTGTACTAACGGAAGAATTGAAGACTTTAGAGAATTTACAAAAATTGTTAAAGGAAGAAAAAAAGCTCCAAATGTTACAGCATGGTTAGTTCCAGGTTCGCATAAGGTTGAAAAAGCAATAAAGGAAGAGGGTTTATTGGAAGTACTAATTGAATCAGGATTTAAATTGAGAGAACCTGGATGTTCAGCATGTCTAGCTATGAATGATGATAAAATCCCTAATGGAAAATATGCAGTAAGTACATCTAACAGAAACTTTGAAGGTAGACAAGGTCCAGGATCCAGAACCTTATTAGCAAGTCCTTTAGTAGCTGCTGCTGCTGCTATTACTGGGAAAATAACTGACCCTAGAACACTATATTAATATGGCTTACGAAAAATTTAAAATACTAAAAGGTAATTGTGTACCATTGCCGATTGAAAATATAGATACTGATCAAATCATTCCAGCTAGATTTCTTAAAGCAACAGAAAGAGTTGGCTTTGGAGATAATTTATTTAGAGACTGGAGGTATAACTCTGACAATTCACCAAAAAAAGATTTTATATTAAATAATGAAAAATTTAATGGAAAAATTTTAGTGGGAGGTAAAAACTTTGGATCAGGATCCTCAAGAGAACATGCCGCATGGTCAATATACGATTATGGATTTAGATGTGTAATTTCTAGTTTTTTTGCTGATATATTTAGAGGAAACTGTTTGAATATTGGAGTTTTACCAGTTCAAGTCTCCCCAAAATTTTTAGATAAAATCTTTAATGTTGTTTTTGAAGACCCTAAATCTGAAATTATCGTAAGCCTTCCTGATCAAACAGTAACAATTTCAAAATTAAATATTTCAGAATCATTTGAAATAAATTCGTACAAAAAGGAAAACATGTTAAATGGATATGACGATATTGATTATCTAATGAACATAAAGGATAGTATAAAAAAGTTTTCTAAGACAACTCCTTTGTAACTTATAAAAAAATGAATAGACTTGTTGAAATAATGGACACTACTTTAAGAGACGGTGAACAAACTTCAGGAATGTCATTTTCATCATCCGAAAAATTAGCTATTGCAAAATTATTAATAAATGAATTAAATGTTGATAGAATTGAAATAGCATCAGCAAGAGTTTCAAAGGGTGAATTCCAAGCAGTAAAAAAAATTACTGAATGGGCCAAAGAAAAAAAGTTTTTAAATAGAATTGAAATCCTAACGTTCTTAGATAATAATATTTCGCTAGAATGGTTAATTAGATCTGGTGGTAGAGTTCAGAATCTATTAACAAAAGGATCTTTAAACCACTTAACTTATCAAATAAAGCAAGCTCCAAAAGATTATTTTAAATCTGTAATTAAAGCTGTTAATGAGGCTGATAATAAAGGAATTGAAACAAATATTTATTTAGAAGATTGGAGCAATGGTATGAAGAATTCTAAAGATTTCGTGTTTGAATATTTAGATATTCTTAATGAATTACCTGTAAAAAGAATTTTACTTCCCGATACGCTAGGAATTCTTAGTCCAGATGAAACTTTTAAATACGTTTCATTAGTAACAAAAAAATATCCTAAAATGCATTTTGACTTTCATGCACATAACGATTATGATTTAAGTGTTTCTAATGTAATAGAAAGTTTAAAAGCTGGATGTCACGGAATTCACTTAACTGTTAATGGCATGGGAGAAAGAGCTGGTAATGCTCCTATGGCCAGTGCAGCTGCCGTTATAAGAGATTTTTTACCAGAAATTAAGATTAATTTAAAAGAAAAATCTTTGCATAAAGTTAGTCGCCTAGTGTCAACATTTACCGGATTCAGAATTCCAGCTAATAAACCGATTGTTGGTGAAAATGTTTTTACTCAAACAGCAGGAATTCACGCTGACGGAGACAGTAAAAAAAATCTATATTTCAATGACTTACTTCCTGAAAGATTTGGAAGAAAAAGAAAATATGCATTAGGAAAGACATCTGGAAAAGCAAATATTAAAAAAAACTTACAAGAACTTGGACTTACATTAAGTGATGAAAATATCAAAAAGGTAACTAATAGGATAATTGAACTTGGAGATAAAAAAGAAAAAGTTACTGCTGAAGATTTACCTTATATAATTTCAGACGTAATAAATAGTGAAAGTTTTAAAAATAAAGTAATAATTGAATCCTATCTACTAAACCATAAAAAAGGTGAAAGTCCTTCGGCTGAAGTTGAAATTAGAATAAATGGTCGAAGTTATATAGAAAAAGGATCAGGTGATGGGCAATTTGATGCTTTTATTAATGCAATAAAAAAAATATATACTCTAAATAAATTCATTCTTCCCGAACTTATAGATTATTCAGTAACTATTCCCCCAGGAAGTAATTCAGATGCGTTATGCGAAACATTTATTACATGGAAAAATAATAAAAAAGAATTTATAACAAGAGGATTAGATTCAGATCAAACTGTTTCTGCAATTAAGTCTACAGAAAAAATGTTGAATATTATATCAAATTAGTACATATGAAATTAAATATAGCTCTATTACCTGGAGACGGAATAGGACCAGAAGTTATTGAACAGGCAGTTAAAGTTTCAGATGCAATTGCTAAGAAATTTAACCATGATATAAACTGGATACATGCTTTAACAGGTGCTGCAGCAATTGATGCTGTTGGCGAACCATACCCAAAAGAAACACATGAAATTTGTTTAAAATCTGACGCAATTTTATTTGGAGCTGTCGGTCATCCAAGATTTGATAATGATCCAAGTGCTAAAGTTAGACCAGAACAAGGTCTTTTAAAAATGAGAAAAGACTTAGGATTGTTTGCTAATGTAAGACCAACTTTTACATTCCCGTCTCTTATTGATAAATCTCCGTTAAAAAGAGAAAGAATTGAAGGAACAAATTTGGTATTTTTAAGAGAACTAACAGGTGGTATTTATTTTGGAGAAAGAGGACGTTTAGATAATGGAAATACCGCATTTGATACATGTACTTATTCTAGAAAAGAAATAGAAAGATTGGCAATAAAAGGTTTTGAATTAGCTATGAAAAGATCTAAAAGATTATGTTGTGTCGACAAGGCAAATGTACTTGAGACATCAAGACTATGGAGAGAAACTGTACAGTCATTAGAAAAAAATTATCCTGAAGTTAAAGTAAGTTATGAGTTTGTAGATGCTGTAGCAATGAGACTAGTTCAATGGCCTAATTCATATGATGTATTAATAACTGAAAATTTATTTGGAGATATCTTAACTGATGAAGCATCTGTTATTTCAGGTTCCATGGGATTGATGCCATCAGCATCTGTTGGTTTAAAAACATCACTTTATGAACCAATTCATGGATCATATCCACAAGCTGCAGGAAAAAACATAGCAAATCCATTAGCAACAATTTTATCTGCTGCAATGATGTTTGAAGACACATTTAATCTAAAAGAAGAAGCTGACTTAATTAGGAGAGCTGTAGACTCTTCCCTTGAAAAATCAATAGTAACTGAAGATTTAGCAGACGGTAATAAAGCGTTTAAAACAAGTGAAATTGGGGATTGGTTAGCTAAAGAAATTTTATCATAAAAAAAAAGCATCTTTTTCAAGATGCTTTTTTTAATATTATAGAAAAAATATTATTTTTTCTTTTTTTCGTCATCAACCATTTTCTTTTTTAAGTCAGCTAAAACATCTAAATCACCTAAAGTAGATTTGTCTGATTCTTTAACATTAGCTTTTTTCAATGACTCTTTAACATTTTTCTTTTCTTGGTCATTAAATAAAACAGTATGAGACATTAAAACTCTTTTAAAGTCTTTATTGTATTCTATTACTTTAAATTCTGAAGTATCACCTTTCATTAACTTATTACCATCTTCTTTAATAAGATGTCTATTAGGGACAAAAGCTGTTATATCGTCATTAAAAATAATGGTAGCACCTTTATCATTTGAGTCTGAAATTGTAGCATTATGCGAAGTTCCTTCAGCAAATGTTTTATCATAGACATCCCAAGGATTATCCATAGTTTGCTTATGACCTAAACTTAATTTTCTAGCTTCAGAATCTAATTCTAACACAATAACATCAATTTTATCTGCAGTTGAAAATAATTCAGACGGATGTTTAACCTTTAAAGTCCAAGATAAATCTGAAATATAAACTAGACCATCAATTCCTTCTTCAAGCTCTACAAAGATTCCGAAATTTGTAAAATTTCTAACAATTCCAGAATGCTTAGAACCTACAGGATATTTTTTAGTTATATCTGTCCAAGGATCTGAACTAAGTTGTTTTATACCTAGTGACATTTTTCTTTCTTCTCTGTCTAATGTTAAAACAACTGCCTCAACTTCATCTCCTACTTTAACAAAATCTTGAGCTGAACGTAAATGAGTAGACCATGACATTTCAGAAACATGAACTAAACCTTCAACTCCGTCAACAACTTCAACAAAAGCACCATAATCAGCTAAAACTGAAACTTTACCTTTTACTTTATCACCTTCTTTTAGTTCTGTATCTAAAGATTCCCAAGGATGAGCACTTAATTGCTTAACACCTAATTGAATTCTTGATTTATCATCATCAAAATCTAAAATAACAACATTTAGTTTTTGATCTAACTCTAATATTTCGCTAGGATGATTTATTCTATTCCATGATAAATCTGTAATATGAATTAAACCATCAACACCACCTAAATCAATAAACACACCATAAGTAGTTATATTTTTAACAGTACCTTCAAGAACTTGACCTTTTTCTAATTGACCAATTATTTCTTTCTTTTGTAATTCAATATCAGCTTCAATTAATGCTTTGTGAGAAACAACAACATTTTTGAATTCATGATTTATCTTAACAACTTTGAATTCCATGTTTTTGTTAACATACTGATCATAATCTCTAATTGGTTTAACATCAATTTGTGATCCAGGAAGGAAAGCTTCTAAACCAAAAACATCGACGATCATCCCTCCTTTAGTTCTACATTTTACAAAACCTGTAACAACAGTAGATTGATCGTGAGCATCATTCACTCTTTCCCAAGCTTTTATAGTTCTTGCTTTTCTGTGAGAAAGAACTAATTGACCTGTTTTGTCTTCTTGAATATCAACTAAAACCTCAACTTTATCACCAACTTTTAAATCAGGATTATATCTAAATTCATTTAATGAAATGACACCCTCAGATTTAGCGTTAATATCAATTATAGCTTCTCTTTCTGTTAAACTAATTATAGTACCATCAATAACACTTTCATTATAAGTATCAACAAAATTCTCTTCAACTAATTTTTCAAATTCAGATAATTTATCGTCTTTAATTGTTTCAATTCCTTCTTCAAATAAATTCCAATCAAAATCTTTTAAAAATTCTTCTGGTGTTGGTTCATTAATTGAATTTTCTTCAATTTGATTTTCAATAACCTCATTGGCTAAAGTTTCAACAACTTCAACAACCTGGTTAGTTAAAGTTTCAACAACTTCTTTTTCAATTTTTACTTTTTTTGTGGATTTTGCTGGAGCTTTCGTCTTCACAGCTTTTGTAGTTTTTTTAACAGCTTTTTTAGGTTTACTGTCCTTTTTTTCTTCTGACATACCGAAAATTTGTATTCTAATTTAGTATAGATTAAAGGAATAAATTAGAAGAATTAATATTAATTAAAACCTTTTAACTATCTATACCAACCTGTTAAAAGGATTGCGAAAATAACATCAATTTATAGATAAAACAAATAATCTATAAATTTTTTAAAATTAAAGGATTTATGTATGAAAATAATTGTAATTCAAGTTCATCTAAAGTTAAATTATCAGTATTAATTAGAATAGCATCATTAGCTTTTTTCAAAGGGGAATGTTTCCGGTTAGTATCTTGATTATCTCTAAGCTTTATGTTATCTAAAACCTGATCATAAGTAATATTTCTATCAACCAAAAACAACTCATCAAAACGCCTTTTAGCTCTTAGTTCAGTTGTTGCTTCTAGAAAAAATTTTAATTCAGCATTAGGAAATACAACTGTACCAATATCACGACCATCCATTATAACTCCTTTACTATTTCCGAGAAAATGCTGAACATTTACCATTTGTTTTCTCAACTCATCGATAGTCGCAATTTCACTAACTAAGTTTGAAACCTCCAATGATCTTATATTAATTTCATATGGAACTCCATTTAAATGAACCTCAAAATTATTATTTTCTGGATTATTTCTAAAATCAATAGAAATGTTAGGAATATCATTAATCAATTTAAATTTATCAAAATGAGATGTAGAAATATATTTTTTTTTAATTGCATAAAAGGTTAATGCTCTGTACATAGCACCTGAATCAATATATATATAATTTAATTTTTTAGATATTCTCTTTGCTAAAGTACTTTTACCCGTCGAAGATGTTCCGTCAATTGCTATTATAATTCTATTTGACATTTAAATTTTTATAATTCTTAACATTTTGATTTGTAAGAGCAATATCTAAAACTTGTTTCATGTTTGAAACATAATGAAAAGTTAAGCCTTTTAAATAACTAGAATCAATTTCATCAATATTTTTTTTATTCTCCTTACACAAAATAATTTCTTTAATTTTAGCTCTTTTAGCTGCCAAAATCTTCTCTTTAATCCCTCCTACTGGCAAAACTTTTCCTCTTAAAGTAATTTCTCCCGTCATAGCTAACTTTGATTTAACTCTTTTTTGAGTTAATAAAGACACTAAAGAAGTTAACATTGTTATACCAGCGCTTGGCCCATCTTTTGGAGTTGCTCCTTCTGGTACATGAATATGAATATTGTGTTTAGTTAGTGCATTCAATTCGATAGATAAATCATTAGCATTAGATTTAATATACTCTAGAGCTATTGTAGCAGATTCTTTCATTACCTTACCTAAATTACCAGTAATAGATAAGTTTCCTTTCCCTCTTGAAAGTGCTGATTCAATAAATAAAATATCACCACCAAATTGTGTCCAGGCTAAGCCAGTTACTACTCCTGCAACTTCATTATTTTCATATTGATCTTTAGAAATTGATACTCCTAAAATTTTATCAATATCAGTTAAAGTTATTTCTGACGAGTAATCTTCTTCTAAAGCTATACACTTAGCAACATTTCTTATAATTTTTGCTATTTGTTTTTCCAACCCTCTTACGCCTGATTCTCTCGTGTAGCCTTCAATAATTTTTTCAGATGATAGTTTATTGATTTTTACAATATTTTTTGATAAACCATGTTCTTTAATTTGTTTTGGAATTAAATGTTTTTTAGCAATCTGATATTTTTCTTCAATAGTATAACCTGAAACATGTACTATTTCCATTCTATCTCGAAGTGCGGGTTGAACATTAGCTATATTATTAGATGTAGCAAGAAACATAACTTTTGACAAATCAAAACCTGACTCAATAAAATTATCATAAAAAGAGGTGTTTTGCTCAGGATCTAAAACTTCTAACATTGCAGAAGATGGATCACCTTGATTTCCAACAGAAAGCTTATCGATTTCATCTAAAACAAAAACCGGGTTAGAAGTTTTAGCTTTTTTTAAACTTTGGATAATTCTTCCTGGCATTGCCCCTATGTAAGTCTTTCTATGCCCTCTTATTTCGGACTCGTCTCTAAGACCGCCTAAAGATATTCTTACATACTCTCTCCCCAATGCTTCAGCAATTGATTTACCTAAAGATGTTTTACCAACTCCTGGTGGGCCATTAAAACAAAGAATCGGAGATTTCATGTCATTTCTTAACTTTAAAACTGCTATATGTTCAATAATTCTTTTTTTAACATCTTTCAACCCATAATGATCTCTGTCTAAAATTTTAGTTGCTCTTTTTAGATCAAAATTATCTTTTGAAAATTCGTTCCAAGGAAGCTCTAAATAAGTGTCTAAATAATTTCTTTGAATAGAATACTCAGCAACTTGAGGATTCATTCGTTGAAGTTTAGATAATTCTTTTTTAAAGTGATCATTAATATCTTTTGACCACTTTTTTTTAGTAGACTTAATTCTCATTTCATTAACTTCTTCGTCATAAGAAACTCCACCTAATTCTTCTTGGATTGTCTTTAATTGTTGATGTAAAAAATATTCTCTTTGTTGTTGATCTAAATCTGATCTTACTTTAGATTGAATATCGTTTTTTAATGAAAGTCTTTGTAATTCAACATTCATTTGTTTTAAACACATTAATGCTCTTTTTTTTAAATCACTTGTGTTTAATATTTTATACTTTTCCTCAACAGATAAATTCATATTAGAACACACAAAATTTACCAAGAAGGAATCACTTTGAATATTTTTAATTGCAAAAGAAGCTTCACTTGGAATATTTGGGTTTTCTTCAATGATTTTTAGAGCAATATCTGTAATAGAATCAATAGTTGCTTTAAATTCTTTGTTGTTTTTTTCTGGTTTTAATTCAACTATTTCTTTTACACTAGCAGTAATATATGGTTCTTCAGAAATGATTTGTTCAATTGAAAATCTTTTCTTTCCTTGAATTATAACAGTAACATTACCATCTGGCATTTTTAAAACTCTTAATATTTTAGCTACAGTTCCAGTTGAATGAATGTCATTTAAAGTGGGTGACTGTACTTTTGAATCAATTTGAGAAACAACACCAATCAATTTATCATTAGCATTAGAATCCTTTATCAATTTAATCGATTTATCTCTGGATGCAGTAATTGGGATCACTACACCAGGAAACAAAACTGTATTTTTTAAAGGTAAAATCGGTAGTTTTTCAGGAAGTGATTCTTTTGAAATAGCTTCTTCATCATCTGATGTCATTAATGGAATTAAATCTGAATCTTCATCAAGATTTTGCAATGACATCATGTCAAGATTTAGTATTTTAGTTTTGGACATAATTAACAATTAGGTCAATGTGTCATGTTGAGGAGTTAAAAACAAAAAGCTAACAGGTTAAATGGATGCTCAACAAAAAACATTTATTTAATTCATTAATATTTCAAGTTTCATGCCATAAAGGTTTAATAGTTTTTAATATTTATTCTTTTTAAAAGCAAAGCACCTGTTAAAAAAATAAATACAAAAACTAAAATAGAAGTTCTCATACTCCCCGTAATTTGATCTACAAAAGCAAATAATGTCATTCCAAAGACAATACTAATTTTTTGAGAAACATCAAAAAAGCTAAAATAAGATGTCGTATTATCAGTTTCGGGAATCATCTTTGAAAACGTAGATCTTGATAAAGCCTGAATACCGCCCATAATTAGTCCAACAAAAGCAGCAGCAATATAAAATTCTATGGGTTCAGTAATAAAATAGCCACCAATACATAGTAAAGCCCAAATCAGATTTAATAATATAAGAATCTGTATGTTTCCGAATTTTTCAGATAATTTTGAAGTTATCATTGCTCCAAACATAGCAATTAATTGAATTAATAAAATACTGACTATTAATCCAATAGTTTTCTCATCTTTTGGCCAGTTAACTTCCTGTTCTCCAAAATAAGCAGCGATTAACAATACGGTTTGAAGCGCAGAACTATAAACAAAAAATGCAATCAAATATTTTTTAATAACTATTATGTTTTTCAATTCATTCCAAACTTCTATAAGCTCTCTAAATCCATTCCAAACCACATCTTTAATAATTTTCTTTTTTTCGTTTTGATCCGGTAAGTGATAAAATGTATACTGGCTAAATAACATCCACCATATACCAACAGAAATAAAAGAATATCTCATTGCTATCAACTCTGGATTTTCACCTGATATTCCGAAATAAGAAGGATATAAAACCATCGATAAATCAAAAATTAATAATAATACACTTCCGAAATAACCCAATGCATATCCTTTAGCACTAATAAAGTCCTGCTGATGTTTAAGTGCAATATCAGGAAGATAGGAATTATAGAAAACCAAGCTAGCCCAGAAGGAAATTAAAGCAGTAAAATAAAAAAACAATCCAATATAAATATTATTTAGATCGAACCAATAAAGTCCAATACAGGATAATGATCCAACATAACAAAATGTTTTTAAAAAAGTTTTTTTATTACCCATATAATCTGCTATACCAGATAAAAGTGGAGTAATAAATGATAATATTACAAATGCAAAAGCAGTCAAAAAACTAATTAAAGCAGTGTTTTTAAAATTAAAACCTAAAAGTTCTATGTATAAATCATCAAAAAAAAGTGCTCCATAATAGATCGGAAAAACAGCCGAAGAAATTACTAAAGGGTAAGCAGAATTAGCCCAATCATATAATGCCCAAGCATTTAGCAATTTTTTATCCCCTTTTTTATATTGATTTTTTATCATTATTAAGTATCAAATGCAATATAGTTAATTGATATATGATTATATTAAAATTAATAATTATTTTCGCACTTGAAAAAGAGATGAGATTTTTAGCATTATTTATATTACTTATTGTCAACCAGGGTTGTGAAAACATCACAAATAACAATAAGAATACTTATGAAGAAAATAGCACGTATATATGTTCTAAATGCGGTTCGTCATTATATAATGAAAACGAACTTTTTCACGAAAATGATTCAAGTAAAGATTTTATTAATTCCATTGAAAAAAAAGTTAAATTTTTTGATACCCTTTATGGAAAAAGCTATGATTCAGAAAGCAATAAATCAAAAAGTGAACTGTTTTGCACGAAATGTGATAGTAAATTAGGTAACCTTATTTCAGATGATAAAGGACAAAGACATTGTATTGATAAAAATGCAATAATTTTAAAAAAATTAATTAGATGAAAAACATTAATCATACGTTTATTTTATTAGCACTTTTAGTTACAAGTATAAATTTCTCACAAAACAATGAAAAAATGATAAAAACAGATAAGGAATGGAAGAATTCACTTGGTGAAATGAGCTATCAAGTGCTTAGAAACTCATACACAGAGAGGCCCTTTACTGGTGAGTATAATCTTCATTTTGAAAAAGGATCATATAATTGCAAAGGATGTAATCAAAAATTATTCGAGAGTAATGATAAGTATGAAAGTAACTGTGGTTGGCCAAGTTTTGACCAAGCAATTCCAGACAGAATAACCTACATAAAAGATTACTCTCTCAACATGAACAGAATTGAAGTTAAATGCTCAAAATGTGATGGACATTTAGGGCATGTATTCAATGATGGACCTAAAGAAACAACAGGAAAAAGATATTGTATAAATTCAGCTGCCTTGTCTTTTAATAAATAAATAATTATGGAAAAATTTGATTTAATAGTTTTAGGAAGTGGTCCAGGTGGATATGTAACTGCAATAAGAGCTTCTCAGCTAGGTTTAAAGACTGCAATAGTTGAAAAGGAAAGTTTAGGTGGAGTTTGTTTGAACTGGGGCTGTATTCCAACAAAAGCACTTTTAAAGTCTGCACAGGTTTTTGAATATATAAAACACTCTGAAGATTATGGAATAACAGTTGAAAATTTCGATAAAAATTTTGACGGAGTTATAAGTAGAAGTAGAAAAGTTGCTCAAACAATGAGCAAAGGAGTGAATTTTTTAATGAAAAAAAATAAAATCACTGTTTTTAAAGGTTTTGGAAAACTTTCTGAAAATAAAAAAATTAACATTATTGATCAAAATGGATCTGAAACTAAAATCTCAGGCGATAAAATAATTATTGCCACAGGAGCTAGGTCTAGAGAATTACCATTCTTAAAAAAAGATGGTAAAAAAATAATTGGTTATAGAGAAGCTATGACGCTTGGAAAGCAACCAAAAGATATTGTAATAGTAGGTTCAGGAGCAATTGGAATTGAATTCGCTTATTTTTATAACTCAATGGGAACTAATGTAACAATAGTTGAATATTTGGATAGAATTGTTCCTGTAGAGGATTCAGAAATATCGAAAGAGTTAGAGAAAAGCTTAAAGAAAAAAGGTATCCATATTTTAACTTCAACTGAAGTTGAAAAAGCAGAAATTAATAGTTCCAGTTCAGTTGATGTGACATTGAAGACATCTAAAGGTGAAAAAAGCATTATTAATACTGAAATTGTTCTAAGCGCAGTAGGAATTAAAACTAATATCGAAAATATTGGTTTAGAAGATCTAGGAATTAAAACTGAAAAAGATAAAATTTTAGTTGATGATTTTTACATGACCAATTTGAAAGATTATTATGCTATTGGTGACGTAGTTAAAGGTCAAGCACTTGCACATGTTGCCTCGGCAGAAGGAATATTGTGTGTTGAGAAAATTGCTGGACATGACGTAAATCCTTTAGATTATAATAATATTCCTGGCTGTACATATTGCAGTCCTGAAATTGCTTCAGTTGGTTATACTGAACAGCAAGCAATTGATAATGGTTATGAAATTAAAATTGGAAAATTTCCGTTTTCAGCATCTGGAAAAGCACAGACTTCTGGAAAAAGCGAAGGATTTGTAAAAGTAATTTTTGACGCTAAGTATGGAGAATGGTTAGGCTGTCACATGATTGGAGATGGTGTTACTGATATGATTGCAGAAGCTGTTGTTGGTAGAAAACTGGAAACTACTGGATATGAAATACTAAAAACGGTTCATCCACACCCTACAATGAGTGAAGCTGTAATGGAAGCTGTAGCTGCAGCATATGATGAAGTGATTCATTTATAATATCACTGATTAAAGCTTTCTATCGCTAAATCATAACTCTTAAGTCCAAATCCAAGAATAACCCCTTTGACATGTGAACTTAGAAAAGACTTATGTCTGAAATCTTCTCTTGAATAAGTATTTGAAATATGAACTTCAATAACTGAACACGAAATTGATCTAATAGCATCTCCTATTCCAACAGATGTGTGAGTATATGCAGCTGCATTTATAATAATTCCATCAAAATCGAAACCAACCTCTTGAATTTTATCTATAAGCTCACCTTCAATATTTGACTGAAAATAACATAATTCAAAATTATCAAATTTCGTTTTTAGTTTTTTAAAATAATCATCAAAACTCTGATCACCATAAATGTTTTGCTCTCTTTTACCTAATAGATTTAAATTAGGACCATTAATAATTTGTAATTTCATTGAAAATTATAAAGTTTAAATATAATATTTAATTTACATTTTAAAAGAAATAATGAAGTGGGAAAAATTAATTAAAGAATTTAAAAACTATTTGATAATTGAAAGAAATTTATCAAAAAACACAATTGACAGTTATTTATTTGATCTAAAAAAGTTAAAATTATTTTTAGATTCAAAAAATTCAAACAGTAATCCACTAAAGATTAATGAATCATTAGCCAAAGAATTTATATATCAAATATCAAAAAAAGTAAAATCATCTACTCAAGCTAGAACAATCTCTGGTATTAAAAGATTTTACGATTATATAATATTAGAAGAACTAATGAACGAAAATCCATTTCAAAATATAGAAACGCCTAAAATCGGCACTAAACTTCCCGTAACACTCACCACTGACGAAATAGATAAAATCATTAGTTGTATAGATGATAAATCTAAAAACAAACTTAGAAATATAGCATTACTTGAAGTTCTTTACAGTTGCGGATTAAGAGTGTCTGAGTTAATAACATTAAAAATTTCTGATTTATTTTTTAAGGAATCTTTAATCAAAGTTACAGGAAAAGGAAATAAAGAAAGGTTTGTGCCGATTAGTAATGAAGCTAAAAATTATATTGATAATTATATTATTCAAAAAAGAAATTTACATAAAATTAAAAAAGGTCACGAGGATACATTGTTTATAAATGAGAGAGGAAGTGGATTGACCCGAGTTATGATCTATTTAATTATTAATGATTTAAATAATATAGCGGATATTAAGAAAAAGATTGGTCCGCATACATTTAGACACTCATTTGCAACACACCTATTAGAAAATGGAGCTGATTTGATTACAATTCAAAATATGCTAGGGCATGAAAACATTATTACAACCGAAAGATACCTACACGTAAACAAAAAACATCTTGTAGAATCAATGAGTAAATTTCATCCAAGAAATAATATGTAAGTTATTTTCTTTCTATTAATCTAAATCCTTCACCGTGGATATTTTCAATTTCAAGTCTATCATCTTTTTGCAAATATTTTCTAATTTTAGCAATATATACATCCATACTTCTTGATGTAAAATAGTTGTCATCATTCCATATTTTTATTAAAGCTAATTCACGAGGCATTAAATCATTTAAATGATTTAAAAGCAACTTTAGAAGTTCGTTTTCCTTAGGAGATAATTTAACATCTTTATCTTTATTATATTTAAGAATCCTTAATTTAGAATTGAATTTAAAATTTGCAAATTCGTAAAGAAATTTTGTATTATTATCAGAATTTGATATTTTTTTTCGTTTAAATATTGATTTGATTTTTAAAAGGAGAATGTCTGAATCAAAAGGTTTTGTCAAATAATCATCTGCTCCTAATTTATAACCTTTCAAAACGTCATCTTTTAAAGTTTTAGCAGTTAAAAAAAACAATGGAACATCTTTATTCAAATCCCTAATTTCTTTTGCCAAAGTAAAACCGTCTTTAAATGGTAACATAACATCAAGAATACATAATCCAAAACTATTTTTTTTAAATTTTTCAAGTCCCTCTATTCCATTTTTAGCTAAAGTAACATTGTAAGAATGCAATTTTAAAAAATCATTGAGAATAGCACCAAAATTAACGTCGTCTTCAACAAGTAAAATATTTTTATCGTTATTTTTCATATAATTTAAATATTAAGAGGCAATTTAATCACAAAAGTACTCCCTTCACCTTGAACACTATCAACATTAATTGTACCAAAGTGAAGATCAATTATTTTTTTTACGTAAGACAATCCTAATCCGTGTCCTTTTACATTATGAACATTACCTTTTGTTTCTCTATAAAATTTATCAAAGATCTTTTCTTTAACATCTTTACTCATACCCATTCCATTATCAGAAATTTTTATAAAAATATGACCTGATTCATTGTAAGTAGAAACTTTTATATTTGGTATGTCATTAGAATATTTAATTGAATTTTCAAGAATATTAACAACAACATTAACTAAATCCTCATGAGAACCCATAATATTGAAATGACTAGCAACTAGTTCATCAACAATTAAAGCATTTCTACTATTTAATAATAATTTTAAATGAACAAAAGATTCTTTAATAATGTCGTGAGTATTACAATCAATTTTTTTAATTATATTTTCTTTTTTTTCCAACTGAGATATTCTTAAAACATTTTCAACTTGGTGATTCATTCTTTCATTTTCATCTTTAATCATCATTAGATATTGCGATCTCTTTTTTAAATCATTTTTAACATTTACATTTTCAATAGCATCAATTGCTAATTTAATTGTGGCAATTGGAGTTTTGAATTCATGTGTCATATTGTTTATAAAGTCGGACTTGATTTCGGAAACCTTTTTTTGTTTTAAAATTTGAAATATAGTAGATGCAAAAGTTATAATAATAGCTAAAGTAAAAAGTAAAGAAAGTAAAATCAAAGTAGTTAAAGATGATCTTAAAAATACCTTTCTTTCTGGAAAAGCAATTACTAATTCAAATTCACTATTTCCATTTTCATTTACAAATAAAGGAGACTTATACTTTCTCAAACCTTCTAAATTCGTATAATTATCCGACCCAACTTTTGTAGCAAATGTTCCATTAAAAACTCTATACTGAAAAGGAATATCAATATCCCTATCCATTAATTCTCGCTGTAATAAAAGTTCTAATTCAATATTAGTTAATCTTCTATGAATTGGTTTTAAAGAAGCTAATTCCATAAATACTGATGCGTATTTAGCTTTATCCATTAAAGACAATCTTTCTACTCTTTGAAGTCTCTCTATTGAACTCATATTTTGCATTTCTCTATCAAAAGCTTCATCAATAATAGTAGTTGTCTTTATACCTTTATATTCAATAATTGACGATGTGTCTAATGATTCCTGATCGAAAAGCTTGGAAGACACGTTATAGTCTTCTTCTAAAATTCCATGAGAATAAATATAAGTTTGATTGGTATTTTCATTTCTATCAACGAATTTAAAAACAGCACTAAGTTGTGATTCCTTAGGAGAACCTATACTATCAATTAATTTTTGATAAACCGCAAGGTAATCTCTCATTTCTCTACTTTGTATTTGCTCAGAAACAGATTTTAAAGCTTGATTGATATTTAACGAGAATTGTCTTTCTTTATTATCAAGTGTAGTTTTAATCCAAAACCCCTGAACAAAAATAATTCCGACCAAAGCAAAAGTCATTATTGCAATAAGAGGGAAAAATATTTTTTTATTCATAATCTAATTAAACAAAAATAGAATTAAAATGATATATCAATGATGAAACTAATTTTCGATTTTCATTTACTGAACTATTTTCAAAAACATAATCAGCTAATGGTATTTTTTTTTGATCTGGCCATTGATTATTCATTTTCAACAAAACATCATCTTTTTTAACATTATCTCTTTTAGTAACTCTTTCAATTCTTTTATTGATATCAGAAATAACTAAAATATTATAATCGTTTGATTTGTAAGATCCTGATTCAAAAATCAAAGCCGATTCATATATGACAAAATCATTATTTAATCTACTTTTCCAATTCATAAAATCATTAAAAACTTCAGGATGAACAATAGAATTAATTTTATTCAAAGCAGATGAATCATTGAAAATCAGGTTTGAAATATATTTTTTGTTAATAAATCCATTAGTATAGGTAGAAGACCCAAAAAATTCAATCAATTTTACCTTTAAATCTTTTGAACTATTCATTAAAATTTTTGCCCTTGTATCTGAATCATAAACAGGAATAGAATTGCTTTTGAATTCTTTTGAAATTGTAGATTTTCCCGATCCGATCCCGCCTGTTAAACCAATTATTTTCATAAGTATTATTACAAAATTAACTGAAGTTTCATTAAAAGAATTTAATCTTTGTTAGTAGAAGAAACTATATCAATAATTTCTTGACTCACTCCTACGTTTGAAAAACCTCCATCATTATATAAATTTTGAAGAGTTACTCTTTTAGTTAAATCAGAAAAAAGAGTTACTGTATAATTTGCACAATCTAAAGCAGTAGCATTTCCTAAAGGAGACATCTTTTCAGCATAAGTAATAAAACCATCAAATCCAGTAACACCTTTTCCAGCTGTAGTTGGTGTAGGAGATTGAGAAATTGTATTAACCCTTACTTTTTTTTCTTTACCAAAAAAATATCCAAAGCTTCTAGCGATAGACTCTAAATAAGCCTTATTATCTGCCATATCATTGTAATTAGGAAAAACTCTTTGAGCAGCCATGTAAGATAATGCAACAATACTTGACCATTCGTTCATAGCATCGAGTTTATATAAACTCTGTAATAACTTGTGAAAAGAAACAGCAGAAACATCCCATCCTTTTCCAGTCCAGTCATGATTCAAATCAGTGTAATGTTTTCCTTTTCTTACATTTACGGACATACCTATAGAATGAAGAACAAAATCAATTTTTCCATCAAAAATTTCCATAGTTTGATTGATTAGATTTTCTAGATCATCGATTTTAGTGGCATCCGCAGGGATAAGTTTTGAATTTGTTTTTTTAGCAAGTTGATGAACATTCCCCATTCTAAGCGCTATAGGCGCATTAGTTAAGACAAATTCACCTCCTTCTTCAAATACTCTTTCAGCTGTTTTCCATGCAATTGAATTTTCATCTAAAGCACCAAAAATTATTCCTTTCTTTCCTTTTAAAAGATTATAAGACATATAAAATATTTTGTATAAATATAAGACTAATTAAGTAACTCCTTAGCATGTGTAATAGCTGAATCAGAAATTAAATCACCTGCTAACATTTTAGCAATTTCATCAATTCTTTCTTGATTACTGAGTTGCTTAACCATTGTTGATGTAGAACTTAAACTATTTTGTTTATAAACACTTAGTTGTTGATTACCTTTTGATGCTACTTGAGGAAGGTGTGTGATTGCAATAATCTGCATTTTTGAGCTCATTTCAAGCATCATATTAGCCATTGCATTAGACATTTCTCCAGAAACACCTGAATCAATCTCATCAAAAATCATTGTTGGAAGATTTAAATGTTTAGACAAAATTGATTTAATGGATAATAAAATTCTTGACAATTCCCCACCAGAAGCGATTTTAAATAATGGTGCATACTCTATACCTTTATTAGCAGAAAACAAAACCTCAATTTGATCAGAACCATATCTGTTAAAATCATCTATTTTTGAAAGCTTAAAATCAAAAGAAGCATTTTTCATTCCAAGGTCTAATAATAAAGACTCTAATTCTGATTTAAGCTTAGGAATTATCTTTTTTCTTGATATTGATATTTTTTTAGAAAGTTCTTGTAAATAATGAGTTTTCTTACTTATTGATTTTTGCAACTCATCAATATTAATTTCGACAGAACCTGACTCCTCTAATTTACTTTTAAGCTCTTGTTGTTTAATTATTAAATCACTTATTGAATTTACAGAATGTTTTTTTTGTAAATTATAAATAACATTAAGTCTTGATTCCATTTTATCGATTTCCGAATCATCATCACTAAAATCAAACGAAGAATTATTTAAGTCAAATTTAATATCATTTAACTCAATTAAAAGACTATCCAATCTGTTTTTAATAGGAGAAAAGTTATCTGAAATTTTTGAAATATTATTTAATATAGAATTTAAAGAAAATATTTTATTTTCAATACTGTCATCTGAAGAATACAAGATGTGATCAATTTGAGAAAAGGAAGATTTTATTTCTTCGGAATTTTTAAATAACTTTAATTTATTTTCTATTATATCCTGTTCATCAATAACTAATTTAACATAATTTAATTCATTGTATAAATACAACAAATAATCGTTGTCATTTTTTAAACTCGTATTTAATCTAATTAACTTTTCTAGTTCAATTTTAAGATCTCTATAATTAATTAATGTATCGTTAAAGTTTTTAACAATATGCTGTTGTTCGGCTAAATTATCAATAAGAGAATAGAAAAAAGAATTATTAGAACTTGCTAAGGTTTGATGTTGAGTATGTATATCAATAAGTTTCTCTCCAACAGTTTTTAAAAAATCTAAATTTACAGGGCTATCATTGATAAAAGATCTTGATTTACCATTTGGAAGAATTTCTCTTCTTAAAATTGTTTGATCAAAATAATCAATATTATTTTTAACTAATAAACTTTGAATATTAAAATTAGATAAATTGAACTCTGCTTCTAATACACATTTCAAAGTTGAATTTTTTAATAAATTCTGTCCAGCTCTTTTACCAATAATTAGTGATAATGCGCTCAATAAAATAGATTTACCAGACCCTGTATCACCAGTTACAGTTGTAAAACCAGATAAAAAATCGATTTCAACTTTATCAATTAACGTGAAATTTTTTATTAAAACCTTAGTTAGCACTATTTAAATAATTAAATAATTAAATTAATAAAATTATCTAACACTATTCCATTTATTAGAAAAGAATGGAGAAAGATAATTTAAATCTGAAATAATGGAGGAAACATCAAAAAAAGATCCTCCAGAGTAAATGTCTTTAATTTCGTCTGATTTAGAATCAAAAATTATTTTAACAAGTATTGAGTTAGGATTTCTCTTTTGTAAAGGTTTTAAAGATGATATGGAAGATGCAATATTTTTCTTAGCAGTTAAGATATCCGAATACATTAAATCTAAACCATTAACATGATAATTATAGAAAAATTCAGAAAATTCAATAGAATCTTTCGAAGTTAAATATTCAATTAGCCAAAACTTATTTAATTTTCCACCATTATGAGAAGAATTCCATCCTGAAATATTATTTTGATTAGCATAATTTGAAATTGTTTTTGAAATATTATAAAAATTATTTCCAGAATTTAAAATATAGGAATCGCGATCTAATCCAATTATAATATTTAAATAAAAAGCCAATAATGAAGATAATTTTGATTCAAATTGATTTTCATTAAAAACTATTGGTTCATATTCAATATATTCAAATTGAAAGTTTTTTTCTAAAAAAGTAAAAATAGGTGTTGAGTATGAGGAATTCAAAACGGGTCTAGATGCTTGGAACTCAATATTGGCAACGTAATTATTATTTGAATAACTTTTTATAGAAAACAGAACGTTTAAATTAATTTTTTCAAATTCAGAATAATTATCATTTGACCAACTAGCATTATTAATAAAATTTGAAATAGAATTTTGTAAATTCAAAAATACAGAGTTATTGGTCTGATTTACAGATTCTGAGTTTACGATAATCTTACCATTAATTTCTTGAGAAAAAGAAAAATTAATGAATAAAATATTAATTAAAACTAAACTAATTCTTTTCATAAAAACCATCAATTAACTCGTTAAATATATCAATTGACACATCAATTTTAGATTTTAAATCGAATTTTTTCACTAACCCATTTTTATTTATGAAGGTAACTTTATTAGTGTCATGTCCAAACCCAGCACCTTTATCATTAAGAGAATTTAAAACAATAGCATCTAAATTTTTATTTTTAATTTTAATTAAAGCATTTTGAGTTTCATTATCTGTTTCAAGAGCAAAACCTACAAGAATTTGTTTTTCAGTTTTATTTTCACCTAAATATTTTAAAATATCAATATTCTGAATTAAATCAATTGATAGTAAACTATTGTTATGTTTCTTTATTTTTTTTATAGATCGGCTCTTTGGTTTAAAGTCTGAGACTGCAGCAGAAAGAATAGAAATATCAGAAAATTTAAAGTATTTTTTTGTCTCTAAAAACATTTCGTCAGCAGTAACAACATTTACTACTGAAATATTCTTATCTATTAAATTCAAACTAGTTGGTCCGGTAATTAGTGTTACTTCTGCACCTAAACTAGCTGCAGTTTTAGCTAAAGAGAAACCCATTTTACCTGATGAAAAATTACCAATGAATCTAACCGCATCTATGGGTTCATAAGTTGGACCTGCGGTAATTAATATTTTTTTATTATTTAACTTTAATTCTTCTTTAATATTGTTTATTATAAAATCTACAATCTCTTCAGGTTCTTTCATCCTACCTTCTCCCTCAAGACCACTTGCTAAAAAACCTGAACCTACAGGGATATGAATTTTTCCATGACTAATTAACTTTTTAATATTTTCTTGATTAGCCAGATTTTTATGCATATCCAAATCCATAGCTGGAGCAAAATACACTGGACATTTTGAAGATAAATATGTGGCTAGAAGTAAATTATCAGCTCTAGCTGAAGCCATTTTAGATAATGTATTTGATGTAGCTGGAGCAATTAAAAAAACGTCTGCCCATAAAGCTAATTCAACATGATTATTCCAAAGTTTATTTTTGTCATTTTTATCAAAAAATTCTGAAAGAACTGGTTTGTTTGATAAAGTAGAGAGAGTAAGCGGAGTAACAAAATCTTTAGAGCTAGATGTCATCAAAACTTGGACATTAGCTCCTTGTTTTTTAAAAAGTCTGACTAAATAAGTTGATTTATAAGCAGCAATACCTCCAGTAACTCCAAGCAAGATATTTTTACCACTTAGAATAGACATTTCTATTCTTTAATTTCAGTATTTCTAAAATATATTTTTTCATTTAACCAATTTTCAACAGCCATAGCGTGAGCTTTAGGGAGTTTCTCGTAGAATTTAGAAACCTCAATTTGCTCTTTGTTTTCAAAAATCTCATCCAAACTTTCAGTTGGACTAGCAAACTCTTCTAATTTATCTAATAATTCTTTTTTAATAGATTCGTTTATTTGAATGGTTCTTTTAGAAATAATTGAAATAGCTTCGTATATATTATCTGTTTTAGCTTCGATAATGTTTCTGTCGTAAGTGATAGTTTCTAGTGGTGCATCAGTTTTTTTAAAATCCATGTTTTTTGTTTTTACTGTACTGTACTGTTTTTTGCAAATGTAGTAATTTCTTCGTCTATAGTCTCAATCATTTTATTTGATTTTTCTATATATTTTGTTTCCGGATAAGTAACCATTAATTCCTTATGAATTTTTCTAGCCTGTTCAAATCTTTCAATTTTTTTTGAATCAATACTATTTACAGCTAATTCAAAAGAAGAATCAAGTAAATAAAACAATGCATCTTCTCTGTAAGGGGTTCCTGGGTAATCTGAAATAAAATCATCTAAAACAATTATTGCAGACTTATAGTCTCTAATTGTATTAAATTGTTTAGCAATTTCAAAAGCTTTATATTCTAGTTTTATTCTTAACTCTTGAACTAAATCATTTGCATCGGACATTTTTTCAGAACTTGGATAAGTATTTATAAATTCTTGAAGCTTTTCAATTGCAGTAAGAGTTTCTTTTTGATCTAAGCTAAAAACAGGAGAAGTTTTATAGTATGAATAAGCACCTAAATAAGCTGCCTCATCTACTTTTTGACTCAATGGATATGCCTTTATAAAGCTTTCAAACTGATAACCAGCATCAATATACTTTTTTGTATTTAGGAGTGAATTTGCATAGAAAAAAGTAACTCTTTCAGCTTGAGGCTTTCCTCTATATTGTGATTGTATTTGCTCAAATAGTCTAGAGGCTCTTCTAAATTCTTGATTGTCGTAATATTTTTCGGCAACTTCATACTTTAATTTAATGTCTTCACTTTTTAAAATTCTTTGAAACTCATTACAAGAAGTCAGGAATATTAAACAAAAAATAATTGGTAGTTTATTTTTTAAATGCATTTGGCAAATTTAGTATTTTTTTCTAAACGATTTAATAATCTTTTTTTATTTTGGAAATTGAATTTTGAATTTTAGTTTTTAATTGATTTGACACTGGAATCAATGGAAGTCTTAAATTATTTTGACATAAATTTAAAAATGACAAAGCAGCTTTAACGCCAGATGGATTACCTTCTTCAAATAAGAAATCTAGTAATGGCTTTATAATTTTGAATTTTGATACACATTCTGACACATTTTTTTCAAAAGACATACGAATTATTTCAGAAAACTCATTAGGAATACAACCAGCTACCACGGAAATCACTCCATCACCACCCATTAAAACACTCTGATAAGCAGTATCATCATCACCAGAAATAATTAAAAAATCATCTGGGCTATTTGTAATTAATTCTTTTACTTGATTTAAGTCACCAGATGCTTCTTTGATACCTATTATATTTTTAAACTCATTAGCTAACTTAATTGTTATTTCAGGAAGCATATTACAACCTGTTCTAGATGGAACATTATATAAAATTATCGGTAATGTAGACGATTTAGCTAATAAAGAAAAATGATTGTATAAGCCATTCATAGTCGGTTTATTATAATAGGGCGTGACAGAAAGAATAGCAGAATAACCAGTGAAATCAGTTTTTTTTAAATTTTTTAATAGATAATTTGTGTCATTTGAACCAAATCCTAAAACTAATGGAATACGATTATTATTGGCCTTTACAAAGGCTTGACGAGAAATCATTTTTTCATCATCAGACATTGTAGAACTTTCACCTGTTGTTCCTTGAACAACAATATATTTTATTCCATTGTTTATCAGAAAATCAACAATATTTTTAATCGCATCAAAATCTATGGAAAGATCATTTTTAAAAGGGGTCACAACAGCGACACCCGTACCTTTAAGTTTTTTTATTAAACTCATTATCTAATTAGTTTTAAATATTTAATTAATTCAGAATCAAATTCTTTAAATTTTTTCATTTTGTCTGAAAAAATTAAATCATTTAATCTGGAATCAACTGAGTTAAAACCTACTCTAAACTTAGCATTAACTTTTGAAGACAATAAAGTTAAAACATCACTAGATTTAAAAAAATTAATTAATAGATCATAATCATAGGAAATAAACTCTAAAGAATCTTTTCCTGTTAAATTTCCAGTATATGAAATTGATTTAGGAGTAATATTCATATTTGAAAAAATATTAAAGCCATTATCATTTTCTTGGAAAGTAATCAATTTTAAATCTTTTTCTTTCAAACCTATTTTATAAACTAACTTAATAAAGTTATTAACCTCAACAGGAAACATAGGATCAATTATACACCCTATTGTTTTAATTGGATTTGGTTTTATTCTAATCTGATTGTTTAAAAGTTCTAGTGACTTATTTATCTTTTTTTTAACAAGATTTTCATGTAGTGATTTAAATATCATATCTTTAAAGTACTGCTAAATTACATATTTAAGAATTGATTACTATTTTTTATAATAAAAAAATGAAATTGAAACTAATTGTTTTAATTATAACTTTATTAAGCTTTTCTTGTACAAATACAAGCTATAATATTTCTAATATTTCTTTTGAAGACAATATAAAAATTAAAGATTCAATTATAGATTTAGAAATAGAATTAATCATAAAACCTTATAGAAATAAAATTAAAAAATTAAAAAAAGTTATTGGATCTAGTAAGGAATCATATAGTATTCGTGATGGTAAATTAGAATCTACACTTGGTAATTTAATTGCTGATATTCTTTATGAAGAATGCAATCCTAAGTTCAAAGAAATTACATCAAAAAATATAGATTTTGCATTATTTAATTATGGAGGAGTTAGGGGAACATTAAATAAAGGAGATATAACTCAACATGATTTATTTACTATAATGCCATGGAAGAATTTAGCAACAGTAGTTAAAATTAAAGGTGAAAAGGTTGTTGATTTAATCAATTATTTTAATAATGAAAACCTCGCACACCCCAGTTCTAAAATAGAAATAGAATTTTTTAATAAAAAAGTTAAAAAAATCCTTATTAATAAAAAAGAATTTGAAAGTGATAAAGACTATTATGTACTAACATCAAACTTCTTACAAGAAGGTGGAGATAAAATGAATTTTTTTAAAGATCCCTTAGAATTATATAATCTTAATTTAAATCTAAGAGAATTATTAATCAAATCAATGACAAATAAGAAATTAGTTGAAAGCAAATTAGATAACAGAATTTTTAGATCAAAATGAAGAGAAGACACTTTTTAAAACATGTAAAATCCACCACAATTTTTGGATTAACTCTTCCTCTAATACCCTTAAATAGTAATTATAATAACGATATAAAAAAAATTACAATTTTACACACTAATGATGTTCATAGTCACATCGATCCATTTCCAAATAATGACCCAATAAATCCTAATAGTGGAGGCGTAATAGCTAGGTCAAATCTCATAAATTCAATTAAAAATGATAATCCTAATACTTTAATACTTGATGCAGGAGATGTTTTTCAAGGCACTCCTTATTTTAATTTCTTTGAAGGTGAAGTTGAATTAAAATTAATGAGTAAAATGGGCTATAATGCATCTACATTAGGAAATCATGAATTTGACAATGGAATTGAAAAGCTATCTAAATCATTAAAACATGCTGATTTTTCATTTATAAATTCAAATTATAGTTTTAAGAATACTGCACTTGAAAATAAAATTAAAAAATATCAAGTTTTTAATGTTGATGGTATAAAAATTGGAGTTTTTGGACTTGGTATAGAATTAAATGGATTAGTTGAAAAAAAATTATATAATGGAGTAAAGTATTTAGATCCTGTTGAAATTTCAAAAGACATTACTAATGAATTAAAATTTAATCAAAATTGTGATTTAATTATATGCCTTTCACATTTAGGTTTTTCATATTCAAAAGATGAAAATTTAATGTGTGATTTAATATTAGCTAAAAAAACTAGAAATATCGATTTAATCATTGGAGGACATACACATACGTTTTTAGAAAAACCAATAGAGATTAAAAATTTGGATAATAAAAATGTTTTGATCAACCAAGTTGGATGTTTTGGAATAAATCTAGGAAAAATTGATTTCTATTTTTCAAATGATTCAGGAATACAAAAATCAGAAAACATCAAGGTTTAAAAATTAGAAGTTTATTGAAATCCTGTTCCGAAATTATGTCGACCCCCAAATCTTCAGCTTTTTTTAATTTACTTGGGCCCATTTTATCACCAGCTAATAAATAATTTGTTTTGGAACTAACAGAACTAAGATTTTTTCCGCCATTTATTTCAATTAAATTTTTCAACTGATCTCTTGAATAACCTTCAAAAACTCCTGAAACTACAAAAGTTTTATCATTGAAAACATTAGTGACATTGGTTTTAATTTCGGAATGAAACTGCAATCCGACTGTTTTAAGTTTTTCAATATTAATAATATTTTTTTCATTCTTAAAAAAATTAACTACACTTTTTGAAATTCTTTCTCCGATTTCATCAACCAAAAGTAATTCGTCATAAGTTTGAGAAATTAAATTATCAATGGATTCAAATTTTTTTGCAAGATTTTTAGATACAGTCTGACCAACATGTCTAATACCTAATGCAAATAAAACTCTTTCAAAAGGTACTTTTTTAGATTCATTTAGTCCTTTAAAAACATTCTCTACTGATTTTTCAGCCATTCTTTCTAAACTGAGTAAATCCTCTTTTTTTAATGTATACAAATCAGCATAATTTGTTATTAATTTGTTTTGAAACATTAATTGAATAGTCTCATTACCTATTCCGTTAATATCCATTGCTTTTCTTGATATAAAATGTTGTATTCTTCCAGTAAGCTGAGGAGGACATGAATTAAAATTTAAACAATAATGATGTGCTTCTGATTCGTTTTTAGATAAATCAGCTTGACAAGAAGGACATTTGTTTATAAATAAAATTCGATTTGAATCAAGATTTCTTTCATCAAGTTGAACATCGACAATTTTCGGAATAATCTCTCCTCCTTTTTCAATTAGAACATGATCATTTAAATGTAAATCAAGTTTATTTATTTGATCCTCATTATGAAGAGAAGCTCTCTTTACTATTGTACCCCCTAATAAAACTGGATTTAAATTTGCAACAGGTGTTATAGCACCTGTTCTTCCAACTTGATAACTTACAGATAATAACACAGTTGATACTTGAAGTGTTTTAAATTTATATGCTATTGACCATCTTGGGTACTTTGAAGTGAATCCTAATATTTTTTGATAATCGATTTGATTGACTTTAATAACTATTCCATCAATTTCAAAATCTAAATTATTTCTTTTATGATCCCAATCATTAATAAAATCAAAAACCTCATCAATAGTATTACAAAGCTTATATGAATCAGAAACATTAAAACCCCATTTTGAGGATGAAATCAAATTATCATATTGAGTTTTAGATTCATCGAATTCCGAAACTACTTGATATAAAAAACATTTCAATGGTCTTCTAGCTACTTCAGCACTGTCTTGCAACTTTAAACTTCCTGAAGCAGTATTTCTAGGATTCATATAAGGCTCTAAACCATTATTAGTTCTATCAATATTCATTTTATTAAAGTCATTAAGTTCAATAAATATTTCTCCTCTAATTTGAAATTTTGAGGGGTAATCCCCATTTAGCTTTAATGGAATTGTTTTAATAGTTTTAATATTCTCAGTCACATCATCACCTTGAACACCATCTCCCCTTGTTACTGCTCTAACTAAAACACCATTTTCATAAGTTAGATTTATTGAAACGCCATCAAACTTAAGTTCACACAAAAAATTTAAATCATTATCAGGGATTTTCTTTAATATTCTAGAATAAAAACTATCTAAATCTTTTTTAGAATAAGAATTATCTAAGGAATACATCGGATAATCATGCTTGATATTATTAAAGTTTTTAGAAACCTTTCCACCTACTCTTTGAGAAGGGGAATTAATATCAAAAAATTGTGGAAATTTTGATTCAAGATCAGTTAATTTTTTTAACATTAAATCAAATTCATAGTCACTTATTATTGGAGCATCTTTTACATAATAAAGGTGAGTATGCATGTGTATTTCATCTCTTAAATTTTCTAATATTTTTTGATTTAAACTCATTTCTTAATTCCCTTAATCATTCTGTTTTTTAGTCTAAAATCCTTTTTAAGTTGAATATCGTAAAATCCGTTATCTTTTAAAAGTTTTAAAACTTCTTTAGAAAAATTTTCATTTATTTCAAGATATAAAAAACCATTTGATTTTAAATTAAAAATTGCAAATTCCAATATCTTTTTATAAAAATATAAAGGATCATTATCTTCAACAAAAAGAGCACTGTGTGGTTCAAATGATTTTACATTATTAGATATTAATTTTTTTTCGCTATTAGTTATATATGGTGGATTTGAAACCAACACATCAAACTTATCATTTAAAAATTTGGGTTTAGTTATATCGGAAACTTCAAACAATACTTTGACATTGTTTAAAATTGCATTTTGATTAGCAATTTTTATAATATCATCATTAAAGTCCCAACCTGATACGTTACAATTATTTAAGTTTTTCGACAAACTAATAGCAATACATCCACTTCCCGTACCAATATCTAATATATTTTTATTTACATGCGTATCATTAATAATCCAATTAACCAACTCTTCTGTTTCAGGTCTTGGAATTAGTACATTATTATTCAATTTGAAAACTAAGTCCATGAAATTAGTTTCTCCAATTATGTATTGAATTGGCATATCATTCATTAATAAATCAATTGAATTTATAAGTTTTCGCTCTTGAATTTTAGAAATATTAAAATTTGAATTCAAAATATAATTCATTCTACTAAAATTGCAGTAATGCTCAATTAACCAGAAAAAAAACTCATCAAGTTCATTAGTTTCAATTTTTGAACTTAATTTACTTTTAAATAAATTATTAAAGTCTAATAATGTCATTATAAATCTTTTATCATCCACACAGGACATGAACAATGACCTGTGTTTCCTAATGGGCTATCTAAATATCTAAACCCTTTTTTGAGATATAATTTTTGGGCATTGTTCATATTATGCATTGTTTCAATATAACATTTTTCAAATCCGTGTTCAATTGCACTTTTTAAACACAAATCAATCATTAAACATCCTAAACCTTTTCCTCGTGCCTCAATTGAAAAATACATTTTCTGAAGTTCACAAATATTATCATTGGAATTCTTGAGTTTTGAAATTCCTGCTCCACCAAGTAAAGAATTGTTTTTTAATATTACAAAATATGAACTTTTATGATTATCGTAGGCTTGAAACATCTTTTTTAACTCTGGATCTGCCAATGCAGTTCCTGTCTCTGGAACATCAAATTCTCGCATAACACTAGATAAAACATTGTGTAATTTTTGATTGTCTTTCTTCTTGATTTTCCTAATAAAAAATTCATCTTTCAATTTCATATTTTAAAAGTATTTTTGTGTTGTGAATATACGTCATATATACTTTAGTAAAAATTTGTAATTTATTTATGAAGACACTTGAAAAACATGAAAAGTACATGTCAAGATGTATCTATCTTGCAAGAAATAATGAATCAAAATATTATCCTAATCCATCTGTAGGATCTATAATTGTAAAAGATAATATAATTATTTCTGAGGGGACTACGTCCAGTTATGGAGGAAATCACGCAGAAGTCAATGCAATCAATAATGTTAAAAATAAAAATGATTTAAAGGGAGCAACACTATATGTAACTTTAGAACCTTGCTCTCATTATGGAAAAACACCCCCTTGTGCTGAGTTAATATATAAAAATCAAATAAGTAATGTAATTATTGGTACTAAAGACATAAGTTCAAAAGTAAATGGAGATGGAATTTTGTTCCTTAAAAATAAAGGGATTAAAGTAACAGTTGGTGTCTTAGAAAACAAGTGTAATGATCTTCATAGAAATTTCCTTCATTTCAACAAATATAAAAGACCATATATAATATTAAAATGGGCAGAAACCATGGATAACTTTATTGCTCCTTTAAACAAAAGTGAGAATAAACCTTTTTGGATAAGTTGTGTTGAAAGCAGACAACTAGTTCACAAATGGAGATCAGAAGAGCATGCAATATTAATTGGACATAATACTGTTATTAAAGATAATCCATCCTTGACTGTTAGGCACATAAACGGAAATAATCCTTTAAGAATAATATTAGATGATAAAAAAACATTAAATAAAAATTTTAATGTTTTTAATAATGAATCTATGACAATTGTAATTAGTGATTTTTCTAGTAAAAATAATATTGGAAAATATCTATGCGAAATTCTATATAAAAACAAAGTTCAATCAATAATAATCGAGGGTGGTAAAAAAACTTTAGAAATATTTATTAAAAATAATATTTGGGATGAGGCAAGAATATTTAAGAATGAGTTAAATCTAAATGATGGAGTGCTTAGTCCAAAGATAAATGGAGTAGACAAATCTAAATATAAAATTGGAAAAGATGAACTTAGAGTTATTTATCCAAATTAATTTTATTCAAAAGAAAATTAGGACATCTAATAGGCTTTTTAGTCTTAGAATTTAAAAAAATTAATTTTGTATATCCTCTTGTTATCAAATCATCATTTCTAATAATTTCATATTCAAATTCAATCATATAAGAGGGTAATCGCTTTAATTTTGTTGTTAAGATTAATTTGTCATCAAATAATGCAGGCTTTCTAAAATTAATTTTTATATCAATAACCGGAAGCATAATACCATCATCTTCCATTTGTTTATAAGAAATTCCTATTTTTTTTAACCAAGCAATTCTTCCAATCTCAAAGTACTTAACATAATTTCCATGGTATACAAAAGACATTTGATCAGTTTCACTATATCTAACACAAATCTCAGTTTTATCTTCCAAAAAATATAAATTAAAAGTTTATTTTAGCTAGATCATAATATGAGCAAAAAATATTTAATATTCAATAGCAAAATGATTTTTTTTTAATAAAAATTTGCACATATTTGTTACTAGTTAATTATCAATAAAATTTGACCAAGTTTTATTGACTTTACAACATCAAAAACCAAAAATAAAAATGATTACAGCTGAATCTGTTTGGACAAACTGTCTTAAATTTATAAAAGACAATATACAGATTCAAGCCTATAAAACATGGTTTGAACCAATCAAGCCAATAAAGTTTGAAAACAATGTACTAAGTGTTCAAGTTCCAAGTAAATTCTTTTATGAATGGCTTGAGGAACATTATGTGAAATTATTAAAATTAGCATTAAACAAAGAACTTGGAGAAAATGCCAGATTGATTTATGTTATCAAAATGGAAAATACTTTTGGCAATCTAAGCCCATTTACAGAAAAAATTCCTAGTCAGTACAAAACTCATTTGCCATCTCAAAAAGTTGACCTTTCAATAAGTAATCTTCAAACTGAGCTAAGAAATCCATTTGTAATTCCAGGAATTAAAAATCTTAAAATTGAATCACAATTAAATCCTAATTATACTTTTGAAAATTTCCTTGAGGGTGATGCTAATAGACTTGCAAGATCTGCTGGTTTAGCAGTTTCTAACAAACCTGGAGGTACATCTTTCAATCCTCTTTTAATTTTTGGTGGAGTTGGTTTAGGAAAAACACATTTAGCACACGCAATTGGCGTTAATGTAAAAGAAAAATTCCCAGAGAAAACAGTGCTATACATTTCTGCTGAAAAATTTACACAACAATACATTGATTCAGTTAAAAAGAATAACAGAAATGATTTTATACATTTCTATCAAATAATAGACGTTTTAATTATCGATGATGTTCAGTTTTTCTCTGGTAAAACAGGAACTCAGGATGTGTTTTTTCACATCTTCAATCATTTGCATCAAAATGGCAAACAAGTTATTTTAACATCTGATAAAGCTCCAGTTGATATGCAAGATATTGAACAAAGACTTCTCTCAAGGTTTAAATGGGGATTGTCTGCTGAACTTCAAAGACCTGACTATGAAACTAGAGTTTCTATCTTAAAAAACAAACTTTATAGAGACGGAGTAGAAATCTCTGACGAGGTAATTGACTATGTTGCAAAAAATATAAAAGTTAACATAAGAGAACTTGAAGGTGCTGTAATTTCTTTAATAGCACAATCATCATTTAACAAGAAAGAAATTACTATTGAATTAGCAAAAGGTGTTGTAGAAAAATTTGTTAAAAATACCAAAAGAGAAGTTTCTATAGATTATATTCAAAAAATAGTTTCTGAATATTTTCAAATGGATGTTTCAACTCTACAATCAAAAACAAGAAAAAGACATATAGTTCAAGCAAGGCAATTAGCAATGTTCTTTGCAAAAAAATTCACAAAAGCATCACTTGCAAGCATAGGATCTCAAATAGGTCGTAGAGATCATGCTACTGTCCTTCACGCATGTAAAACAGTCGACAATTTGTCTTTTACAGACAAACAGTTCAGAAAATACGTGGAAGATTTATCTAAAAAATTTACGGTATAACAATAGGAAACAATGAGCTTTGGAAAACTTTACCTTGTTCCTAATAAGCTTGGTAAGTCTGAACAAAACGAGTTTCCTGAATTTCATAGAACTTTAATTAAAAATATCAAATATTTCATTTTTGAAAATGAAAAACCAGGAAGAGCCTTTATAAAAGATATCAATCCGGATAAAAAACAAACAGAATTAAATATTTTCATTTTAAATAAGCACACTGTTGAAACCGAAATAAATAGTTTTTTAAATCCGTGTTTAAACGGAAATGATATTGCTTTAATATCTGATGCAGGATGTCCTGGTGTAGCTGACCCAGGATCTGAAATTGTAAAAATAGCACATCAAAACGAAATTACAGTTATTCCTCTTGTAGGTCCTTCTTCTATAGTACTAGCTTTAATGGGTTCAGGTATGAACGGACAAGATTTCAAGTTCAATGGTTACCTTCCTATTGATAATAATGAAAGAAAAAAGAAAATAAAAGTTTTAGAAAAAACATCGCTAGTTACAACTCAAATTTTTATGGAAACCCCATATAGGAATAACAAGTTTCTCTCTAGTCTAATGAATATTTTAAAGCCAGACACAAAATTGTGCATAGCTTGTGATTTAACTTTGAAAACTGAATACATTAAAACTAAAAGAGTTGATGATTGGAAATCAACTAAAATTAATCTCAATAAAAGACCAGCAATTTTTTTAATTCAGAGTGATTAAACTTTTGGCTTTCTCACAGCTTCTACCATTGAAAGGTCAAAATTTTTAAAATATTTAATGTATTTAGAGATTGAAGTTCCAAAAGCATCATTTTTATCATCTTTTCCAGTGGATCTTAAATATTTTTTTACATTTCCAGGTCCGGATAAATGAGCAGCAGCTAATATACCAGATTCAGTAATTTCAGTTCCGTTAATTATTGATCCAACAAACCATTTAATGTCTTTTCGTAATATCCACTTATTTCTCTGAACATTTATCAAAAAAACTCTTTCTTGGAGCTCTGGATTATTTATAAAGTTATTAGAATTTTTAATCTTATACATCTTAAGAGTATTCAAATTAAATTGGTACTTACCCATGAAACCAAATTTATTAAGACGGCTATAACTTCCAGTAGACTCTTTGAAGCCAAGTAACTCTTTAAAACCATTGAAATCATTGATTAGAAAAACATAATTAGGAACTTCAATAGTTGTTTCATTTAAAACTATATATTCAATATCAATGTATGAGCTGTCAAAATTTTCGGTAGTGTTAGTAGAGATAAATGAAGTGCTGAAAATAAAAAGAATTGAAAGCACTAAATTATTTTTGAAAATACTATACATTGTTACTGTAATAAGATAAAGTCAATTTTTAAATATTCGGCAAACATACATAAAAATTTAATTATCTGTTAATCAGTACTTTATCTTCTTATGTTGTTTTTTCTAAGCCAACTTGTATACTGACGTTTATTTTTATTGTGCTGCCTGTAAGTTTTAGCAAAAATATGATATCCAGGCCTCTTAACATCTGCTACAAAAAATAAATAATCATTATTTTCCATGTTCAAAACAGATTCAATTGAAGAGAAATCCGACATATAAATTGGACCTGGAGGTAAACCTCTATTCAAATATGTATTATATGGAGATTTTATCTTAAGGTCTTTGTACAAAACTCTTCTAATTTTTTTATCAAAACCTTTCGTTTTCTTTATAGTATAAACAACAGTTGGGTCAGCTTGTAGTCTCATACTTTTTTTTAATCTATTGAAATACACACCCGAAATAGTAGGTCTTTCATCAACTTTTGGTGTTTCTCTTTGAACTATTGAGGCTAAAACCGAGACTTGTATAGGGGATAGATTTAGTGCATCGGCTTTCTTTTTTCTAGAACTGTTCCAAAACAAATTGTATTGATTAAGCATTTTGTCTCGAAACTGGTCTGCACTTGTGTTCCAATAAAATTCATAAGTATTAGGTAAGAAAATTGCAAAAACAGACTCAGGATTCAAATTATTTGTTTTTAAAAATAATTCTTCGTTAAATGAATTAATTAAACTTAAACTATCAGATTCTATATAATTAGAAACTTTTGAAGCTAAATTCTCCAACCTTTCAATATTGTTAAATATTACATTGACTGGAATATTATTGAATCTCAAAGAATTTATAATTTCTTTATTTGAAAAACCTTTCTTTATTTCATATTTACCTGCTTTTATATTTAGTACATATTTAGTTTTATAGGCTGCATCAAAAAAAGTAGATGAATCTTTTAAAAAAGGAGAGATTTGTGTTTTTAAATTATTTAAGCCTGACCCCGTTGGAATGTATAAAAAAATTTTCTCTTCATTAAAACTTGTGTTTTCAGCATAATAAGTATTATAATAGTTATAAGTAAACGTTACAGCTAAAAACAAAAAACATGCAACTCCTAACCAAATTATAAATTTATATAATGATTTATTTTCCATCATTTAAATTTGAATTTCACCACTATAAACCATTTTTACGTTTCCTGTAAGTTTTATATTATCATAACCTTTTGAGCATTTATTAAATTCTACTGATAAATCCCCTCCCCTTGTTGCTATTTTTAATTTATTTAAAGAAGTTTTATTTAATTCAAACATTGCTAATGCTACAGCTGTAACTCCAGTTCCACAAGAAAGTGTTTCATTTTCCACTCCCCTTTCATAAGTTCTTACAGAAAATTCAGATTTAGAAATAACCTGAACAAAATTTACATTAACTCCATTATTTTTAAAAATTGAGTTATTTCTTATTAATCTACCTTGACTAAAAACATCAATGTTTTCAATATCACTAACTAACTTAACATAATGAGGAGACCCTGTATCAAGAAATAAATCATTTCCATAAATTATAATGTCATTGACAGGTTTCATCGATAAAGTTATTTGATCATCATAAATCAATGCGTCATGTAAACCATCAAATGCAGTAAAAACAGTTTTATTTTTAATTATATTAATGTTTTGAGCAAATTTAACAGAGCATCTTGCTCCATTTCCACACATAGAACCTAAATTACCATCAGAATTATAATAATTCATTAAATAATCTGATGAATCTGAGGGGTTTATCAATATCAAACCATCACAACCAATTCCAAATTTACGATCACACAGCTGTTTAATTAAAGAAATGTTTTCAGATGGAAAAGATAAATCAGTGTTATCAATAATTATAAAATCATTTCCTGTACCTTGATATTTTTGAAATTTGATTATCATCTAATATTAAAATACGAATATATAAAAAAGTATAAGGTGTTAAAAAGTAGTTAAAATATATTTTACTAAATTTTAAAAATATAATTTTGAGAAAAATATAATTATGAGAAAATTAATATTAACTTTTTTTGTTTCACTAGTTGGTGGATTTTTAGCATTATCCATTCACAACCTTTACTATGATCATTCAAATAATAATATAATTGAGGAAAAGGACAACAGTGTTAACATCTCATTTAATCCATCATCAAGCAATAACATATTACCATCTAGTGATTTTGTATCTGCTGCAGAAAAAACAATACA
>Ga0209711_10000336_pt1 | contig 48181 bp, 33 predicted proteins | sample ArcticOcean_MG_C_7_FD_187441 | JGI IMG/M metagenome (GOLD analysis project Ga0209711, IMG submission 187441) | Marine microbial communities from western Arctic Ocean - ArcticOcean_MG_CB11_88 (SPAdes) (version 2) | ecosystem: Environmental > Aquatic > Marine > Oceanic | place: Arctic Ocean... | reverse complement strand
CCAGTAGAATAATCTCATTCCCCGTCATCACCGTGCCCGGAAAAAACCGGTCATCAACCATATCCAAAAATTTAACATCACAGGAAAAATACCCTGCAGGCTGACTTCCGGCTTTCATCATTCCGATCAAGGTCCCGCATCCCTCGAAGACGGTATTCACACGGCATCCTTCCCGCTTTTCAAATCCCCGAATTCGCTCCTGAATGGCAGGACGAAGCATCGAACCCGAAAACAAGGTCACCTCCGGAATATCAAGCCAGGCATCACCTACATCAGGAACCTCAAAGCCCATTTCCACGAAAACTTTTCTCCCCCGCTCACGCGACGTGACATAGCGGGCAAAATGCAAGGCCCGGGATGCATCTTTGCTCGAGGTCAACACGCCAATCCCCGCCAACTTAGAACGCTTTGTAAACTCAGGCACGGGAATCCACTCCACCTCAGGGAAATTCTTCGCCACCGCATCCCACGCAATCGCCGCATCCACGGCCCCCGTCGCGACATCTTCCACGATCATATTTACGGTGGGCTTCGTCACGACGACATTTGGTTCAACTTCACTCAACAAGCCCTCCTTCGCAAGAACGCCCCAGGTGAACTTGCCTACCGAGGCGGATTTCTCTCCCAGGGAAATCTTCACCCCCTCGCGCACGAGATCCTTCAACGAAGCAATGCCTTTGGGGTTCCCCTTTGGCACCACAATTCCAGCCGAAAGTTGCGCCACCGGCATGGATTCCTTAATCAATCCCTTGCTACGAACCGAATCTACATAACCTTGATCCGCTGGAAGATAAAGATCTCCCCCGGCAACCATCAATTGACTTTCCAATGCACCGGAGCCACCAAATTGAAGAATAATTTTAATGCCAAACTCCTCCTCATATTGTCGCGCGATTTCACTCATCGGCCTCCGTAATCCAGCCGCACAATGAACCAGCAAACTACCCTTTCCACGCTCGATCTCGTTACGGTCATTAGCCAACCACCATAATGCCGACCCCAAAAGGGCCAGCAAAAAGAATAAAATCAGGATCGGACGTTTCATGAAACAAGGTCACCACAGTGCGGACAATCGGGATCGCGCAAGAGCTTCACCCTTTTTAATCGCATCGCGATAGTATCGACATGAATCAAATGATCCAGAGCAGGTTTGGCAAAATTCGTCACTAACTTGATCCCCTCCAATACCGCGATCTGCGCCACCATGGCAGATACCGCCCCGATCACCGGAAAACGGCGCTTCCAGTATGCCGGCGGTTCTTTAATGAGGCAGGCCAGACAGGCTGATTCGCCAGGCCTCACCGCCAAGACATGCCCTTCCATCGAACACATTGCTCCGTCCACAAAGAATCTCCTCTGCCGCATCGCCTCACGATTCATCAAGAGGCGTTCCTCAAACAAAGGGGCACACGAAAAGACAAGATCAGCCTTTCCCACGAGACCCGCGACATTCTCCTCCGAGATATTCTCACCCACTGACTCGATTTCGAGGTCCGGATTAAATCTTCGTAAAGTTTCCGCCGCCTGAACATGACGCAACTCACCAAGCCCCGCATGGGTCATGAGAATCTGCCGATTCAAATCATCAGGCCGCAATTCCCCTCCATGAGCCAAAATAATTCGTCCCACTCCCGCTGCCGCAAGAGAGAGCGCCAGCGGCCCGCCCAAACCACCAACCCGCGAAACCATTGCGGTGCACTGACGAAGTTTTTCCTGGGCCGCCTCTCCAAATCCCGGGACGTCCTCCTGCCAAGTGTAGTAATCTTCGTAATTCATCCCTGCAGAATTCCCTTTTCAAGAGTGAGCACCCGATCGGCCATTTTTATGACTTGCGGATCGTGAGTCACCACCAGAGCAGCGCCACCACCACTGACATATTTCTTCAATCCCGCCAGCACCAAATCCGTGCTTCCCTGATCGAGATTCCCAGTTGGTTCATCAGCCAGCAAAAGCTTGGGGTTTGCAACCAAGGCCCGGGCAAGACCAACCCGCTGCTGTTCACCCGCACTGAGTTTCTTGGGAACATGATTTCGACGATCAGCAAGACCCAATTCCTCGATCAACTCGCCAGCCCGATCCGAACTGCCACCTCCCGCGAGGATATTGGCTTCGATATCCAAATACGAAAGAAGCCGGGCATCCTGAAAAACCATGCCAATTTCCCGGCCTCGGAGAAGTGTTCGCTCACTCCCTGAAAGCTCGTAAGGATCTATCCCGGCAAGGGTAACGGTCCCGCTATCTGGAGGAAGAAGACCCGCAACCATATAAAGCAAAGTCGACTTACCGGCTCCACTGGGACCGCAGAGAACCACAATTTCTCCAGCCTCGATCGACAATGAAATCTGATCCAAAGCTACGACCTCCCCAAAGGATTTGGAAAAGTCCTGAACAGTGAGCACAGCTCTTTCTCCAGATATTACGGTTCCTTCTTCACGCATGACCCCATTTCACTAATCCCAATCCTCCTCCACCCCAAGGCAAATCCTTGTAAACCAGCCTCATCATCATTCAACTCTGATTCATTAACCATCGAACTAGAGACCCTAAAATCCCAGCCGCCCCCCTTTCTCCCCTCTCCAGCCCCTTCAACAAGGCCCTCAAGCGCTCAATCTACCTACCAGTGACGATGGACGCGGTCGTGATTGATTCTCCGACGGCTAAAAGATACGGAGAGCAGCCTAATGGGAGCTTTTAAAGCAGTTCACAAGATGCAAGAGTTAGCCCTTAATGAAATTGATAGAGCGAATGAGATTCCACCCTCCGGGCTTAATTAGTTTCATTTTCGTGGTAATTTTTGCTGCCGGGCTTGCTTGTCAGGTACCAGTTTTCCGCTTCGCATTGGAACGTTGGGAAGCGGACTCTTATACCATTATCATCGTCCCCGGAACGGGAGGGAAGCTGTCTGCCGCCGAGGAGGAGGTCACCGCGTTTTTGCAGTCGAAAGGAAGCACGGATTCGGCGACCGCAAATCTAAATATTCGGATCGATCCCGAGAATGTTGGCGAGGACGTTGGAGCGACATTGCGGCTTATCTACCCATCTAAATTGCCTGGACCTGATGTTCCCGCGATCTGGTCTGGAGCCTTGATCATGAAGAACGCGAGGGCGCTAGTCGATTCTCCCGCGCGGCGCAAGATCGTGACCCGACTTCTCAACGGAGAGTCCGCGACTTGGGTGCTAGTTGAGTCCGGAGACAAAGGGAAGGACGATAAAGCGGCATCAGAAATCGAGAAAGCCTTTCTCAAAGCCAAGAGCGAATTGAAAATTCCCGATGGCGTGCTGACCGTCGAAGAGGCACAGGAGGTTTCGCAGGCGGATGGCCGCGATCAAGACGATATTCTCCGTTCCAAAATCCCGCTGAAGATTGATTTCTCTCTCATCCAAATTTCGCGGGACGATCCGGCGGAGGCGATTTTCCGGGAAATGTTGTTGCACATGGAGGACGATCTAGGGGAGTTCACAGACGAACCAATGGTTTTCCCGGTCTTCGGTCGTGGGCGTGCCCTGGAGCCGCTCATCGGTCGTGGAATTAATCTTGAAAACGTGTTCGAGCATACCTCCTACTTTTGCGGAGCCTGTTCGTGTGAAATTAAGAACCAGAACCCGGGAGTCGATCTGCTGATCGCCGCAGACTGGGAAACGGCCGTCGCGGGGAGTGAAGTTATCGTAGAGAAATCCCTGCCTCCGCTGGTTGGAATTGGAGCGTTGGCCGCTGGGAGTGTCACCCAAGAAGGGGCTGCGGCGGCCATCGAATCCGGCCCCGAGTTTTCATTCCTTGGGCTGTGGCTAGCGGCTGGTGGTGGCGTGCTGTTGGCGCTGGGGCTTGGGAGTATTTTAATTCTGAGGAAAAACTAGCGACGATAACAAAGGTATCAAATTTATGATAATGAAGGCATTTTTGATGGGCGCGACTGCGGCCTGGTTTTTCTCCGGGGTGACCGTTGGTGCCGACTGGCCGATGTGGCGACACGACACGGGACGCACGTCAGATTCGGCCGAGGCACTTGCTGAAAATTTGAGTTTGCGGTGGTCGCGTGAGCTCCCGCGTCTGACGCCGGCCTACCGCGACAACCGCCTGCAGTTCGATGCTGGCTACGAACCGATCGTGCTTGGGAAGCGGCTCTTTGTGGGGTCGTCACTGGACGATAGCGTGACTGCCTTCGACACCGAAACCGGCGGGCAGCTCTGGAAGTTTTTCACCAACGGTCCGGTGAGGTTCGCTCCGGTCGGAGGGGAAGGGAGAATCATTTTCGGCTCCGACGACGGATGCCTCTACTGTGTGAGCGCATCGGACGGATCGCTAGTCTGGAAGAAGCGTGCAGTGCCATCGGAGCGAAAATTACTTGGAAATGGCCGCTTGATTTCGGTGTGGCCGATCAGGGGAGGGGCGGTTCTAAAAGATGATCGGGTCTATTTCGCCGCCGGCGTCTGGCCGCTGGAGGGCACTTTTGTTTTCTGTCTGGATGCGGCAACGGGAGATACGATCTGGCGGAATGACCGCTCATCTTACCGCTACGGAATCCATCCACACAATGCCAAGGCGTTCGGAGGGCTGGCGCCGCAGGGTTACCTTTTGATCGACGACGAGAGCGGGCATCTGATCGTCCCGAGCAGTCAGGCTTACCCGGCTAAGTTTGATTTAAAAACAGGTGAGTTGAAGGCGTTCGAACTTCCCTCGCCGGGGCGACTTCCAGGTGGCTGGTTCGCATCGACACCGTCCGAGCTTGAACAGCAGAAACTGAAGCGGCGTGGCCTGATCTTCGACAATGCTGTTAACTATCGGGTTCATGAGGACAAACCGCATTTCAAGGGAGTCGAAGGAGTCCGAGGTAAGATCACGGCGGCAGGGTATGAGATGAAGTTTAGTGATGGATATCCTGGCGTGACGGATCCAATCCACTCAATGGTGGTCGCTGACGGGAAGCTATTCGTTGTCACGGAGGCAGGGGGATTGAGCTGTTTTGGGAAGGGGTCCGCCGAATCCATCAAACATGGGACAGAAAAGGTGAGGCGTGCCAAAACTCTGAAGCCAAGCGTGTTTGCCAAGCTGGATCAGAAGCACGGGTATGCGCTTCTGTTAGGGGCCGGAGATGATTCAGAGTTGATCGAATCGCTCTTAGCGGAGACCGACTTTCGCATGATCGCAGTCGATTCGCGATCGGAGAGAGTTCGCTCGTTGCGGGAGGAGAGATGGATCAATGCCACGACGAATGAGCGGCTCGCAGTCATCGGAGACGACCCCGCTGCTATCGAGCTGCCACCGTATTTCGCGGGATTGATCGTGCTCAGTGAGTCGGTCACACTTAAGCCCTCCGAGCTGCGACGGGTTTATGAATCGTTGCGGCCGTTTGGTGGTAAGTTGATGGCGCGATCGGACAAGCAACTTCCGGAGAAGATCGAACTCGAAGGTGCGAAGCGGTCTGAAACTGAATCCGGTTGGACCGTGATCACGCGTGAGGGGGAGCTGACCGGATCGGCCAACTACGAGGGTGACTGGGCTGAGAGCCGGGACGAGAGAGTGCGCGGTCCGTTGGGGGTGCTGTGGTTCGATGACTCTCTGAGCCATTTCAAGCGCTCGCCGCAACCAAAATTCATCAACGGCGTGATGATTTCGACGCCGAAGGATTGGACTGATGAAACGACTCGCGGGGGAAAGGTTGATTACCGACTACTCCCACCGGTTTTTTCTGATGTTTACACGGGAAGGATCCTGACCGGGAAAGAAGCTCCCGGATTGCGATCTTCGTATTCAAAGGTTGATCTCGAGACAGTCCAACCGAGTCAATACCGCCCTCCGGGACAGAAGGACGACTGGAAACCGAAAGCACCGCAGGCGGGTAAGCGGACGAACCCCATGACCTTGGAATCCGAGCCGCGAATTTTCCCAAAGAGCTATGGGTGTGACGGCGGTTTGGACTACGGACTGCACTATACCATGCGATCGGGAACGCCGGCCTTCTACGACAAGCAAATCGAAAGTGGCACGATCAATATCAGCGGGCCACGTTCCGGCTGTACCAACAGCATCATTCCGGCGAACGGGCTGCTGAACCTCCCTTACTTTTACGATGGCTGCACCTGTAGCTACCCCTTGCCGATGGCGGTGGCTCTCGTGAGTATGCCCCCCGCATTCGAGCAGTGGGCTTCGTGGGGAACGGTGCCGATTGAGCAGACGCGTGGGAAGATTCAAGTGCTGGGGATCAATCTTGGAGCGCCGGGTGACCGGGTGACCGAGGACGGCATGATGTGGCTCGACCAACCGGGGATGGGTGGGCCCTCTCCAGAGATCGATTTTGTAACCGATCCTCCCTTGGCGGATCTGGAAACCTTTTATCGGCATTCGCTTTTCTTGGAAGGCGGAGAAGGCTGGCCTTGGGTTGCCGGGTCTGGTGTGCGGGGTATCCGTTCGGCGACGCTTGGGGGGATCAAGTCGGGAAGCTATCGGGTGCGTCTCGTTTTTTGTGAACCCGAGGAGCAGGACGGTCCCTCCGTTTTCACGGTCGCCGTCAATGGAAAGAAGGTCGCTGACGGCCTGGATGTGATGAAGGAGGCCCGGGGTGTCCTGAAAGGATATCTCATGGAAATTTCCTCGGTGGATGTCGAAGACGATGGCCAATTACAAATCGACCTTCGTCCCGAGGCTGGTGAGACGGTTCTTTCAGGAATTGAGCTACGACGTGTTTCCGATTGAGAGAGTGATCTGGATCAACACGCCATTCTTCTCAGCAAAATCGAGCCCGTCACGGATTGCTTCGACTCCACTTTCGACGGATCCCGACCACGCGCCCCCGCCGATCCCCCAGGCGCTCAAGCGCTCAAGCCCAAAAGTAAATTGCTCAGAGTGGTAATTCCAAGTGGTGCTTGTCCGAAGGCCAAGCTATTCCTCCTTTTATGTTATACCAACGCCTCTCCAGAATCCTGATTCTCCCAATATTCGCGCAGCTCGCTCTCGCCGACGGGTGGGTGGCTTACAACGATTGCGTCGACACCACGCCCGAATCGACTCCGGCGAATGCCACGAGTTTCGGGCTCGGGCGATCCTACTTCGGCGACGGGAATTCGGGGAATCTCATCGATTTTGATTCGGGTGCCGACACGGGCGTGACGGTGACTTTCAAGGAGAATTTTTCCACCGGGAATACAATCAACTGGTCGCAGGATTCCGCCGATTACACGCAGGGAACCGATGCTGCCGAAATTTTCAAGGGGAAACTGAATCTCACCGGAAACATGTCCTACAACGACGCACCCGACTGGTCGATGGATCTCACAATTAGTAATCTCGATCCCAACGTCTCTTATACCTTAGCGGCCACCGCGCATCGCAACGGCGGCTTGGATTATGCAAGCCGCATCACTAACTGGACCCTCAACGGCGCGGAATCGGCGACCTATGCCTGCTCGGCCGGAGCGCACAAGATCAGTGAGACCAGCGCCGAGTTCAGCACCGGAGACAACGTCGCTGGACTGGTCGCCCGATGGACGGACGTCCGCGCTGGAGCCGACGGCACCCTGGCACTTCGCACGGCCCACGGTATTGGCAGCGCGACTGGTGGGATCGCCGGAGCCGACGACTACCGAGGCTATGCCGGCGGATTATTTATGCTCATCGCGCAACCGCAGAATACGCCCTTCGTCATCACTTCAATCGTCTATGACGAGGAGTTAAAATCGGCGACAATTACCTGGCCAACTCGTTTCGGGCAGACCTACGCAATCGAGGCCTCGGACGATCTAGTGAGCTGGGACGAAGTGGAAGACAATCCGATGATCATCGGCAACACCGGTAGTTTTACGGAAAGCGATATTAAAGGACCCGACGGTCGGCGCTTTTACCGCGTGCGGGTTCTCTAACCGAAAAGCGGAAGAATGTGTGCCTTTGCGTGCTATTCGTAGTTCTCCGCGATCCACTGATTGAGCAAGCGCACTCCAAACCCGGTACCCAAGGTCGTCTCCCGTGGGTCCAGTCGGGTGTTCTTCATCGCCATTCCGGCAATATCTAGGTGTACCCAGGGGATCTCCCCCACGAATCGCTGCAGGAACTGAGCCGCCGTAATCGATCCGGCCGCACGTCCGCCAATATTCTTCATGTCCGCAACCGGAGAATCGATGAGCCTGTCATACTCCGCCGCCAAAGGCATCCGCCACGTCTTTTCGGTGGAACCCGCAGATGCTGTTGCAAAGGCATCCGCCACTTTATCCGAGTTCGAAAACAAGCCGGCATGCTCGTGTCCGAGAGCGACGAGGATGGCTCCCGTCAAGGTCGCAAGATCGACCATCACCTGCGGTTTAAAATTCTCCTTGGCGTACCACAGGGCATCCGCCAGGACCAGACGCCCCTCGGCATCGGTGTTCTGCACTTCGATGGTCTGACCGGACATCGAGGTCACGATGTCACCGGGATTCTGGGCATTCCCATCCGGCATGTTTTCCGCCAAGCCCACGATACCCACGACATTCGCTTTGGCCTTCCGGGTCGCGATCGCGTGCATCGCCCCGACTACTGCAGCCGAGCCCCCCATATCGCCCTTCATATCCCACATCCCCGCGCCGGGCTTGAGAGAAATCCCACCGGTATCGAAGGTTACGCCCTTCCCGATCAAACACACCGGCTGATCAGCCTTCTTTCCGCCGTTCCATCGCATCACCACAAGCTGCGACTCCCGCCGGGATCCCTGACCCACCCCAACCAAGGCATCCATCCCCAGTTCCTTCATCTTCTTCTCGCCCAAAATTTCGACCTTCAAGCCGATCTTTTCAAACTTCTTAATCCGCGCCGCATAGGACTTTGGATAGAGGGTATTTGCCGGCTCGTTCACCAGGTCCCGGGCCATCAGCTGACCGTCACAAACGGGACCATGAAATCCCTGATACGCGGCCCGTGCTTTCCTCGGATCATCCACGCTGACCCGCAAGGTCGTAACCGTCGTCTCCCTCCGCTTGGGAAGCTTCGTGCGATATTTAAAAAAGTGATACGCGGCCAATCGAGCCCCTACGGCTGCTCTCGCGCCCTCATCCGGTGACAGTTTGAGCCCATCCAAGTGGAGAGTCAGAGTCTTCTCTCCGCTCACCCGGAGAGCCTGCATCACCTCCGCCCCGAACATCTCGGCATCAAATTTCGATCGCTCCCCTGCGCCCTTCAGCAGCAGGCCTGCGAGTTTAGAACCTGTCGGAGCATAGACAGAAACCGACGTCCCCTTCTCTCCGCAGAAATGCCCGGCCTTCATCGCCGCCGCAAGCTGCCCCTTGGAGTCACTCCCGTAGCTCTTCGCAGCCCCGAAGAGCTTCCCTCCATCAAAGATCGGAACCCCCGCCACTCCGGCACTTGCCTTCTCACTCGCAACAAAAATGATTTTCACTAGTCGTTTGGTCTCAAATGCGAAGACGTCCTGCAATGGGGAACTCCGATACAAGCAATATTTTTCGGATACCTTACTTATCGGGGACAAGCCCCTGCTATTTCTGTAACTACAGATGGAATCACGATGAGGGTTAATCCACGATTACCTGGAGATGATCGATATTTCCTCCGCTCTTCCCCGTAGACTTCAAGCTGATAACATTGTCACCTTTGCGAAGCGAAACCTTTGCAGAAAGATTCCCCCATTCCTCCCAGCCTCCGGTGGAAGGGAAAGGGAGCGTGGAGATTTCCGCTCCATTTACCTCCAGCTTTAAAGGACGATTCGGTGAAGACAGGGCATAGCGAAAGAGGAGTTCGGCCTGGCCGCTTTTTTTACTTTTCACGGTCCACTCCAACGACTGTTCACCGTCCCCAAAATCGGCATAGCCACGACCGGAGAAACCTCCATGACTGGAGTCCAGAGTAGGGCCATTTCGTTTCGCCTCGTGAACGTGGTAGACGTCACCCCGGGGATCGATTACGGCGATTGCTTTCCGTTTGGACTGTTTCTTCGCGGAACTCCCTTTTCCTCCAAATTGCAGAGCTTCGGGTGGAGTATTTTCCAGAAGTCGATTCAAGGTATAGGCGTAGTTGGTGTTGGCCAGAGGGGTTCCGCCGGCGGACTTCAGGCCCCGAATATTAACATCATGAATATGCCACGCTTTGAGTTCAGCAAGATGCAGGTTCACGACTTTTCCATCGCCTGATATTTCTATCGATTCGATCGCAACAGGACTCACATCAAATTGCGGCGATCCATAGGACTTGTGATATTCATAGTAGTAGCGCTTGAAAGGCCAGGTCTCCGGTTTTGAGGCGGTCTCTTTGTTGACCGGTTTGGTGAAGGTGAAGCGGAATCCGGTTTTGGTGAGGTTCATTGACTGCGCTTCAAAGGGAGCTTCGCCATCCCATTCCACCCTCGTAATTCCCTGGCTACCGGCCCAGGTGTGTTTTGTGTGGCCGACGTAGAGGCTTCCGTCCGGCGCCCACGCCATCCGGTTACATCCTCCACGTAGCGAACCGCCATCGATGAAGGGCACGCAGGCTCCCTGCAATTCACCACCGACCTCTTCGAGCATGACCCGCATGATTCGGCCCTTGTTCATTTCCCCGACGAGCAACTGGCCCGTGAAAGGGCCAAACTTTGCTTCGGGAGTAATTGCGAGAACTTTGGTGGGAGAGTTGGCCATCGAACCGTGGGGAAATACGACGCAGGCGCGGGTTCGCATTTTGGCGAGTTCACCGGGAGCTGTTTCAATCGGAATTCCGTCGAACCCTTCCTTCCAGGTGAGGCTTGCGGCATGTCCAAAAAATCTACCTTCGCGGACGTGAAACAGTTTGCTGGACCCGACCCAGTCGCCCTGGTTGTCGGTGACAAAAAGATTACCCTCTAGGTCGAAGCCAAGTCCGTTCGGGGTCCGGTGACCGTAGCTCCATGGGATCGTTTTACCATCGGGTGTGAGTTTCAAGATACAGCCCCGATATGGGGTGGAAGCATGCATCCGGCCGGGACGCCCACGGGGATCGAATTCCCCCCGGACGATGGCACGCACGCCGTTCCCGGATGAGCCGGTGCCCAGGGCAAAATAGTAGGCTCCTTCAGTATCACGTACCGGAGTAAAATGGAATTCGTGGTAGTTACCGGACATCCCGAAGGCATCACTCATCACCTCAAAATCGTCCGCTTTTCCGTCTCCATCGGTATCACGAACGCGAGTTAGCTCGGGGCGCTGCGAAATGACGAGTTCGGAGTTTGAAAGGACCACGACACCGAGAGGATTGTGCAGCCCCTCAGCGAAAAGGTGCCATTTATCTTTCTCGGTATGATAGAAAAAGATCTCACCACTGGGCAGGCAAACCACCATTCTTCCGTCGGGCAGAAAAGCCATCCCGTCGATCTGATTGGTTTGGAATTTCGAAGGCGGATCAGGAACTTTCGAGAGAGTGTAGTTGGGGGCCGTTCCACCGAGGGCGGTAGCGCTCATCAAAGCGAAGCCCATCAAAAATGGGGTAATTATTATTTTCATTGGTTTCCTCCTTTAGTGGTCGTGGTTGCTGGAACAGCCGGATATTTTTCAAGAATCGTGATTTGAAAGGCCGCCGCTTCATGGGCCTTCAATTGCAGCGTTCCATCCTCCTCAATCGACCCCGCTGAAGCGGTGATCGACGCATTCTCATCCGGAGTAAGTCGAAAGGTGATGGGAACCGCCGGGCTAACGGTAAAGGAACGGACAATCCCAGAATGATCCTCCGAGGACTTGATCAATTCCCGTATCTCGCACTGGCCCACCTGGTATCGAAACTCCGGGTAACCTCCGATCAAGCGGTAACCCCGGAATGAAGGCAACTCATCTTCCTCCGAAATTCGGATCGGAAAATCGAGCGCTTCGGTGGTGTCGTAGAAAGGAGTTTTGAGGTTGGTCTTTGCCAGATCCTGGTAGTCCTCCGGTTTGAGCAGGCTTGATCTTGCCCGGTAGTAGGGAAAGCCATTGAACTCGGCGACCGGCTGTCCGTTGCTCGACCAGTGAATTCTGTTCCCGCGGATGAATCCCCCTTTTGTCCACGAGTAGCGAAGCCGGCATTCACCGGCATCCCAGCAATAGTATTGATTTCCCGGAAGAGCGACCGCGAAGGCCGCCGGAGATGCTCCGGGCATAAACGTCCGATACACGATGGGCACCGTCACGGTGGTGAGCACATCGTCGAAATCGGGTTTGAAGGTGCCGTTGGCCTTTTGTTTGTTTTTGGGAAAAGGAAATGCCTTGAGCATGGCGTGCGGAGTATAGACCGCCATCGGGAGTGTCGCCCGCGCCTCCTTGACTTGTTCCGTGGTCACAGCGGGTCCTTCGTTTCCCCACCCATTGTTGACGTAGGTGATCATGAGAGCGAGTTGGTCATCACCGAAGAGAAGCTGTGGTGGCATGGCGGAGTAGAACTGCTTTCCGTTCACGGTAACCGGGCCTGCAAGACCCCGCAGAACGATCGCAATGGTTCGGTTCGGGTCATCCAGCCAGTCGCTTCCTGCCAAAGCGGGAATGGAACCGGGTTGCCCTTTGCCATCCGCCATGTGGCAGGCGACACAGGAACCGGCGCTGTTGTAGAGATCCCTGCCTTTGTCGAAGCCTTCCGGAGCAGCCTGAACGGCGGCAGTGAAACCCTTACCCAATGCAAACAGACCGATGAGTGTCATCCTCAAATTTATCATGGCCGCTTTTCTACATCGCAGGGAACAAGATGCCAAGGAGGGAGAGCAAAACAGACTTATGTAAAACGGCCGCTCACGGGCGGTCGCTATTTTTCTAATATCTCATCTTCTCCTTTCCGGATGAAGCCGCGATCTCTTTTACCATCGCGTCCCACTCCCTCTGAAATTTTCCGGCCTTGATGGCTTTGATTTTCGGAAGGGCATACTTCGCATTTTCGCCGTAGTTTGGGAGGACGCTCATCAGCAGGTGGAGTTTGAAGCCGGCTTTGCCTTCGGCCGATTCGGGGATCTTAAAAACCACTTCGCGACCGCCCTCGGTGTTGAACTTCGCAAAAATTTCGATAACGTTCGTCTGTGGTCCAAGACCGTGGTGGCAATGAAATGTTCGGCCCACGTCCTTGACGATCGCGAGGGCGGAGTCGGGCAGTTTGATCGCTTCAGCGACTCCCGTCGGAGGCAACCAAAGTGATTGATCAGCCTGCTTACCGGTGATGTGGAGTTTGTTTCGACCACGGCATTGAGAACGAGGTTGAGCTTGCCGCCACCACGGGCGCTTTCGGCTTCGTCGATGGCATCGTCAAGTTGCTTGCGGGTTTGATCTTTGAAGTCCGTGCTGCCTGCTCCGATCAAGAGGTCGCTCGGCCCCACTTTGCCGGCGGCGAGAAAGCCTTCGGAAACCTTGGTGATGATAATGGAAGTCGGGGAAGTGATGCCAAAAATTCCAGGCGGTCCAGGACTGCGCTCCCCATACACGTAAAAGCGGGCCTGGAGAAGTCCTGTAGTGAGGACAATCAGAGTAAATACGACTTTAAAGATGGGCGTGACTTTATTGACCTAAGATGGGTGGGACCTTTTGTTCCTCGATCCAGACACTGAAGTGGCCGGTGGCAGGAATGGGACCCCGGGGGGAGGCGTAGGTGAGGAAGCTGGTGGCGGCGATGATGACCTTCCCGCTCTTAAAATCCTCATGGAAGTCACTGAAAATATGACCACCCCGTGGTTGTCCGCCTTCGCGTCTTGCAACGCCACGATTGGACTCCGCGAGTTTTTTACCGTTGATGTAGAGGGCGTATCCCTCACCGGCAAAGACGTGATTACTGCCACCTACCACGAGGCGGTAGCGGTGACCCTCTTTGAAGGGCGGAACTTCGACGATGGTGCGGGCGAGAAGAACTTCCCTCTCCCAAAGAGACATCGGCACGGTGCCACAGCCGCAAGAGGGCGAGGTGCAATCGCGGAGAGGAGCAAGTTTCCCATCGAGCTGGCCGAAGGGTTGTTGACCTTGTTTCCAGCCGGACTGAGCGGCATCGAAATCAGGGGCGAACCAATTCTCCATCCCTGCCGGGTAGGTGACCTTACGGTAACGCGGGCCGGCGGGGTCCTTGGCGAGTTTTTCAGGAGGGTCAAAAGTGAGGTAGTCCCACTCTACCGTGCGGAGATCAGTGCCGAAAGGAGTCCATTCATAGTCGTCGATCCCAGCAGTGCGGTAGATATTCGTGAGTCCGTAGATCGATCCGCGGAGGAACTGATTTTGCCGTTCGGGGCGCTCGCTTTGCGCTTCCGCTGCGAGGGCTTTTTGATTGCGGGGATTGGTGAGGTAGCTTGCGGCAATGCCATCGAGCATGATGGCGCGGAGAGCTTTTTGGTGCTCTGATTTTTCGGCAGCAGTGATTTCGGCAGCATCAACGACCTGAGGTGGGGCGGAACGCTTCGGCCGTGGTGTGGGCTCGGCCTGGCCTCCTAGGAGACCGACCATGGCACGGCCAAGGGCGTCGCCCACAAGAAGGTAAGTCTCGGCATTACGATTGTAGTGGTAATCCTGATTACGCGGGGATTCATCGACTTCACGCCAGAAGTCGCGGGTATCGACCGAGGCGACGGTATTAGCAAATTCTGGATGCTTTACTGGATCGCTGACGGCGAGTTGGGCGTCAAGAATGGGGAGATACTTCGGATCCATACGATGACCACCGAAGCCAACGGTGGCCACAACCGCGGGCATCTTCGGGGCCTTGAGATCTTTTCGGACATCCTTGATAAGATTAGTAAGGTGTTTCTCATACTCAGCTGCCATTTCCGGCGGGCTATCCTTATGACCCTGCCACCAGGCGAAGCCGGCGAGTTCGTATCCTTGGCCTTGATAACCGGGGACAACTTTTCCGATATTGGCGAGGGTCTTTTGGACGCCTTCGATCATGAGTTTGTATTCCAAAGCCTCCCACTTATTCCCAGGGTCAGTGCGGCCACTGGAGGGTGGGCGGAAGTCGAAGCCGAGGGCGCGATTGCCCATCGCGGTTTTAATCAAGAGGACCTGCTCCTCATGGAAAGTCCCGAGGACGTGACCGAAGGCGAGTTCAGGGCCGATAGCTTTGCCGTTTGAGGCGGCAGAGAGAGGAGAACCTTTGCCACCTTCGGCGATGCGGGCCTCTTGGAAGTAGACGTCTTGGCGGACGGTCCAAGCGCCGGAGTCGTCGATGAGATAGGGAAACTTTTTTTCGCGTTTCACGACGTTCTCCAAGTCGCCGTTACCGAGGAGGTCGGTCTTCTCAAGCCAGAAGCGCGGGGGCGTGTCAGAGGCTTTGGTGACTGCGAAAGAATAGCGTGTTTTGGGTTGGAGGGTGACGTCGGCAGAAGGGACTGTCCCATCGATAGTGATCGCTGAATCACAGTGGACCTTGAAGGTGCCCGAGAGAGGAACCTCGAAGGTGCCTTTGGCGAGAGCTTGCTCGCTTTGCTTTCCGTCGGGTCCGTAGATCGGGAAGTGGACGACCTTATACTTTCCAATTTTATAGATTTCGAAAGGACCCTCAGGGGCGGCGGGATCAGAGGTAAAGAAGACGCCGGCGTAAATATTTTTAGCTCCAGCGAGATCTCCCATTCCGACCATATTGGACTGGCCGGCGAGGAGGTAGACCATAACCGGTTTGGTGAGGTCGCCGGGTTTATCATCGGGATCCGGCAGGACCACGGGGATGGGATTAGCGAAGGCTGCCAGGGTGAGCGAGGAGACCGCGAGGAGAAATTTCATGAGTGGGAGATGGTGAACTTGTATGAACAGGAAAGGTTAGCGTTTGGGAGATTTAATATTTGTTTGAGGACGAAGTCTCAGGATGATTTTGGCACCGATCTTGGGCAGGTGCTTTGAGTTGAGTTCCCACAGCAGGGCATGGTTTTCGTGTCCATAGATTTCGGGGAGGCAAAGGAGTTCGTCGCCGAAGGTCGTGAGGCTGATGACGCTGCCACTGCGGTCGGCGAGGTAGGTCTTGGGGCCCTCACCATCTCCGTAGAGGTTGGAACCAGCAAAGAGGAAGGTCTTGAGGCGCTTGGCGGCTTCTTCAAGATTGGGTTCACCTTCTTCATTCATACGCGTCACGAAAGCGGAGAGCGGCCGCTCTGTTTGTTCACCTCCGTCATCAGTGGTGACGAAGGAGACCGTCACCGCGCTTCCCTTGGGCGGGAGGTCGATCCAGCGCTGGTCATCCCCTTCGCCGACGATCTTACGAATCGCGGGGTGGCCCGCCTTCGCTCCGAGGAGGAGAAGGGCAGTATGGATGTGGCTCGGCTTTGCCTGAATCTTGACAATGGATTCGTGCTCTTTGGTGTCCTTGGTGCAGGCCACAAATTCCAGTAAACCTTCATCAAGATTTACGATGGCAGTGACATCGACAGCACGTTCCTCAAGGTCAATTTTCACACCCGGAAGCTTGAGGGCGGCGAGGGCATCCTGGAGATCTTTTGTAGGTTCCTCAGCGAGCAAGGGGGTGCTGAGGGCGACGATGAGGAGGAAGGGCCGAAGGGAAAAGTTCATATTATTTACGTGCAACGAAGTTTGACTATTTTTTTGGGATTTTAAATCCTTTCCAAGGATACGCCAGCAGCGTCATCGCACCATTCAAAAGAAAACCGTGGCAGAATCGCCAAGAGTTGAATTCCACGTGGTTTTCCTTCGATCGCCGACCCGCATTTGCTATCAAGAGAGACCCTCGACTACTTTCACTATGAAACTCCTCATCCTCATCGCTTGCCTCCCTACCCTGTGCTTCGCCAGTCCCGCCCAGAACGCAGAACAATGGGGGCAATGGCGGGGCCCGCTCGGCAATGGCGTGGCCACAAACGCAGACCCCCCTCTTACGTGGAGTGAAGACAAAAATATCCGCTGGAAAACGGCGCTTCCCGGATCAGGAAATTCCTCTCCGGTCGTGTGGGCCGATCAGATTTTTATCACTACCACCATTCCATACGGAGAGGAACAAGATCCCCCGACCGGCTATCGGCCGGGCGCACATGACAACACTCTGAAAGTCCGCAAGAGCAGGTTCGTGGTCATCGCAATCGACCGTAAAGATGGAAAAATCCTATGGCAAACCACGGTGCGGGATCAGGTGCCCCACGAAGGCCATCACCTCACCGGAACCTACGCCTCGGCATCCCCGATCACCGACGGCAAGCAGGTCTTTGCCTTCTTTGGTTCCAACGGGCTCTATTGCATGGATCTTAAGGGGAAGATTCTTTGGGAAAAAGATCTCGGAGACATGCACACCAAACACGGCCACGGCGAAGGCAGCTCCCCCGCCCTCCACGGTGAGACTCTTGTCGTCAACTGGGATCACGAAGGACCTTCCTTTGTCGTTGCTTTCAATAAAAACACCGGAGAAGAACGCTGGCGAAAAGAGAGAGACGAACCCTCCTCTTGGTCCTCTCCCCACATCCTCCTGCACGAGGGCTCGCCTCAAGTCGTTATCTCCGCCGCGAATCGCATTCGAAGCTATCACCTAGAAAATGGAAAGCTTCTCTGGGAATGTGGCGGCCTCTCCCACAACGTGGTGGCCGGTCCGGTGTCAGAAGACGGCATCCTCATCGCGGGATCAAGTTACGAAAAACAGGCCATCCTGGGAATCAAACTAACGGGAGCCACAGGCGATATCACCGGAACCAAACAAGTGGCCTGGATCAAGCGCCGCGACACCCCTTACGTCCCCTCTCTCCTCCTCTACAAGGGCCTCGTCTACTACCTTCGTCATTATCAGGGAGTTATGACCTGCCTCGATATCAAATCGGGCGAGGAGATCTATGCCCGCGCCCGTTTCCCCGGCATTCAGGACGTCTATTCCTCCCCGGTGGCCGCGAAGGATCGCATTTACCTAACCGCGATCGATGGCAAGACCGGTGTCCTCAACGCCGGCCCTTCCCCCAAGATCCTGGCGCAGAATCACCTCGACGACTCTTTCAGCGCCTCACCTGCCCTCGTTGGCAAGGATCTCATTCTTCGAGGAAGCCAGTCCCTCTACTGCCTCAGTGAAGCCACCTCCCCAAAATAACAGGGAACGGCAGAAGCTGGTAGACCCACCCCCCCTCAAAGACGCCTGCCAGCAGTCCACCCAAAAAGAAAATTCCTGCACTCAATCCGTCGTGACCAAACCATTTGCGCACAGTGGGCATCACTTCACTCCGCGGTCTTTTTCCCTCTGAATTGTTCGCTGTTGACGATGGATTTTGCACCCTGATCCCGCACCGCCATTCGATAGCCGCTGATGCGATTTCCCGAAAGAGTGGCTTCGCTGTCCTTGCGCGCAAGAATTCCGGAGGCACCGTTCTTACCCTCGATGGTATTGCCAATGGCATAAAGTCGACCCGTTGACATTACGCCGGCAACACCACCTCCCTTAATAAGGTTGCCCGTCAGGACGACCTTCGAATCGCCAAAGATTGCGATAATCGGAGGCATTCCTCCCGTTCTGACGAGGGTGTTTTTTTGCAAGAGAACTTCACCTCCATTTGGAATGCCAACGGCGACGAGACGGTTTTCTGCGCAGGTATTCTCGATGACACTGGCCTTGGATCCATTATTGATCCCAATCCCGGCCGCCTCGTTTCTTTCGACGCGATTTCGAAAAATGAGCGCGTCCGCCGAGTTGATCCCGATACCAGCTGCCTTGTTTTCGTAACAATGATTCTCCACGATGAGAGGTGATGAATGATCGCGACATCCGATGCCCGCGAGCTTGTTGCGATAACAACGGTTACCCCGGATAACCGGCGCGGCCTCTTCTTCCGAACCGATCCCGGCCATCTCGTTCTCGTAGCAGTCGTTGTCCTCGATCACGGGGCAGGTGGAGGCTCCCGTCCGAATCCCGATGCCCGCCCTGCGATTTCCATGACAACGGTTCTTTCGCACGGTCGGACTAGCTCCCTCGCTAATCCCGATCCCCGCCCGGATGTTCTCGTAGCACTCGTTCCGGGTCACCACGGAATCAGCCCCATTGTGGCCAATTCCGGCATAGAAATTTTGAAAGCAGATATTCCTGTCGATGATCGCGCTCGAACCCATCATCGACCCGATTCCACCACCCATATTCCGGTAACAAATGTTACCCGAGATAACAGGGGCGCAGAGCTTCCCCTCCGCACCGCGAATCGCGATTCCCGTGTCACCGTTATGGTGAACGATGTTGTTGGTCACAGTGGAAGTCGCACCCGTGATGGCGATCCCCGGAGTTCCAAATTTTCCGATATGCGCGTGCATCTGGTTTTGCCCCTTTTCATCCCAGTGTTTCTGCCATTTTTCGTCGTCATATCTCCCGACATTCGTGATCGTAAAACCATCGAGCGTTGAGCCTTCAGCCATCGTGACGCCCGGGGAATCACCGACTTCGTTGCCTCCGTCGATGATCGTCGTCTCCGCTCGCGTCAGTCCGATTTCCCCTTTTCCTTCGGGCCCGACGCTGCGCAATTGAATTCCCGCTTTGAGCACGATTCGTTCACGGTAAGTCCCCGGAATCACCAGAATGACATCTCCCGTATTTGCTTCGGCAATCGCATCCTGAATCGTCTCATGATCGTCCGGCACACGGATCTCCTTCGCGGCGAGGAAGCACGAAGAGGATAAGAGGCTGATGAATGTGACCTGAATGTTCATAATACCGCCACTGTCGCAGGTTTTTGAGCAGTCGTCCCGCACAATCAGTGACTTGTTCTTGGACGATCAAGTCGCTACTTTGAAAGGACCAGTCCTCACGAACAGAAAAATGCCCAGCATAGACAACATCATCGTAACACTGCGCGGAACGAAGGAAGAGAAGCGTCGCCGCGAATTCCACGGGGCAATTGTAGATTCACACAAAGACTGACCCATCCTGGAATCCCCCGTTCACGAATATGATCGTGATGCCGTTTCAATTGACGGGCGGAGGCCAGGTCACAACTCTCTACAACTCTCTTGATCCAGCCAAACCTCAAACACCCTCCCCGGACCGAAGAGTATTGCCCAGGTAAGATTCATCTGAACCAACTGGCCTGGTGCGATGCTTTGCTGAGAGCCAAATCCTTTTCCGTGATACACCACGGTGCTGGCCTGCAGATCAAACACCTTCGCCTCACCGCTGGACTTCCCGTCTCTGCCGCTTCGATGTATTTTTCGATATGCGTCGGTGACAAAGTCAGAACCGATCCAAGGCGCTCAAAGCCATTCCACTCCGGATCTTCCAAAAGCCCGCCCGGGTCCGTGGCATCGTCCACGCCTATGAGATCGCGCATTGTGTTGACATACTCCTCCCGTGTCAGCCGGAGATCCAAGAAGCGAAACTTGAAGAATGAGAGAAACGATTTTGAAATCCATTGCGCCAAGGAAAATGAAATCTGATCAGGCCAAAGCGACTTCTGTCGCCCCACGAAACCCCCAAAATATTCTGATACGCTTACAAAGTGTCAGTTTTTCACCACCAAAGCCTCCAAGATTCACCCCTTCACTGATTCACCCCTTCACTCCAAGGGCACGCCGAAATCACCTCCTTTCTCCCCTCTCCAATCGCCATCAGTGGCGCCTGCCAGCAGTCCAGCCAGCAGTCCACCCAAAAAGAAAATTGCTAGTAGTTACTTCGTCTCCAGCAACTTGATTCGGATGTTCTTGAAACGTACTTCGAAGCCACCCGGCGAGTGATACTGCAGGCCAATGATGCCTTCCTTGGCGGCCTTCTTCTCATCCTGATCATCCAACTCGATTGTTACCGTGCCATTGATCTCATGTGTCAACTTCGATCCCTTCGCCGTGATACGATAACTGTTCCAGCCATCGTCCCCCTTGACCGAGGGAGCCTTGTCCTTGTAATCGAAGGCGAGCACTCCACGCCCACCCTCTTCGTAGAGCTTTCCCCATAAGCCATTCCCGAAATCAGCTTGATAGCCTTTCACCACCCACTTGTTGGCGCCGCGCTCTGATTGCTTGGAACGATACTGAATCCCGCTGTTACCCTCCCTGCCGACCAGCACGCAGTCTGCCTCGAGCACAAAATTCGAGAACGGCTTCTTGAAGACGAGAAAGGTGTTTCCGCCCTCCAGTTTCTCAATCGCCCCTGAGATGTAGCCGTCCTTGACGCGCCACACCTTCGGATCGCCATCCCAACCCGACAAATCCTTGCCATTGAAAAGTGTCATCCAGCCATCGGCATCGGATTTGGGCAGTTTGGTGTCCTCTTGGGCGGAAAGCGAGGCGGTGATGAGAGCAAAGGACAGAATAATGGCGAAGGATTTCATAAGAAGATAACGTTCAATGGCAGTTAAACCTATACCCCGAGGATACCTCAAAATCTTACACTCGTAACGTCCTTCCTAGCACTTACCACGTTCTCGTTACTTGCCCAGGACGCGGCCAAGGCACTTGCCAAAAACTTCTCAAAAGCGGTGACCGATATCGAATCGTCGTAAAGGACCTCGAGAAGTCCGCGAAGCTCTACATCGAAATCCTTCATCTCAATTTCCCCTGAAATCGCCACTTTCCGACCGATCCAACACAAAAACGACAGGACATCGCCGCTAATCCCGTTATAGTCCGCGTAGATGATTCGCTGGTTCACCAAAAATGACATCGCCGCCAATTTTCTTCTGGCGGCGATTCTTTTGGGAGGGGTCTATACCGCGCTCAATAAAGTCCCTCTCGAAGTGAACCCGAGTCAGGACTACGGCGAGGTCGACATCAAGATGACCTACCGGGGAGGCAGCCCCGAGGACGTCCAGGAGCACATCATCATCCCCATTGAGCGCGTCCTCCGCTCTCTTCCCGGGATCAAACGCGTCCGCGCCCGTGCCCTCCGCGGCTCCGCAAATTTTGATATCGAGCCCGAGGAAGGAATCGACCTCGACGAGCTCCGCGACGAAGTCGAATCCCTCGTCGATACCATCAACACCTTCCCCGGTGAAACCGAGCGTCCCCGGATCACGGTGCCCAATTCCTCAAACTACCGTGAGGTCGTCACCGTCGCCGTCACTGGGGACCTTTCGGAAATGGAACTCTACAACCTCGCGCGCCGCGTCGAGGAGGATATCCTCGACCTCGCCGAGGTCTCCCGCACCGACCTCCGCGGCACCCGCCCCCTCGAAATCTCCATCGAGGCCAATGACGAAAAACTGCGCGACTACGGCCTCACCATTCAGGATCTCTCCGATGCCATCCGCCGCTCTTCGCTCGCCCTCTCCGCCGGCTCGGTGCAAACCCCCTCCGGCCCCATCATGATCCGGACTGAGGGCCAAGCCTACGAGCAGGAGGACTTCGCCAATATCGTCGTCACCGCCGTCGATGGCGCCCAACTCAAGCTCTCGGATCTCGCCACCGTAAAAGACGGCTTCGAAGATCAGGGAAAACTGATGCGCTTTAATGGTGTGCGTGCCCTCATGATCGATGTCCTCCAGGGACAAGACGAAAGCGCCATCGAAATCTCGGACGCCGTTCATCGCTACATCGAGGATTCATCAGGCCGTTATCCCGCAGGAATCACCCTAAGTACCTGGGACGATGAATCAGGCCGCATCAGGGGCCGCCTCTCTACTCTTGGCAATTCGCTCATGATCGGTGGGATCCTGGTTTTCATCGTTCTCGGCGTATTCCTCCGTCCCATGCTCGCCTTTTGGGTGGTGCTCGGAATCCCCGTATCCTTTGCCGGAGGGGTGATCCTGATGCCCTACTTTGGTCTCACTGCGAACACGATGAGCCTCTTCGGCTTCATCATCGTGCTGGGAATCGTCGTGGATGACGCGATCGTCACTGGCGAAAATGTCTACTCCCGTCTCCGCGAAGACCTCACGCCCCTCGACGCCGCCGTCCTTGGCACCAAGGAAGTCGCCACCCCCGTCACCTTCGGAGTCATTACCACCATCGTCGCCTTTATTCCCCTCATGTTTTTCGAGGGCTACTGGGCAACTTACACCAAGCAAATCCCCCCCGTCGTCGGAGCCGTTCTCATCTTCTCCCTCATCGAATCAAAGCTCATCCTCCCCTCCCATCTCAAGCACCTGAAGATGAACCGGAACACCAAAAATCTCGGCTTCTTTTCCCGCTTCCAAAAGTTCGTCGCCGATGGCTTGGAGCGAGCCGTTGAGAAGTTCTACGCTCCCTCTCTTCAGTTCGCCGTCAATCATCGCTACAGCACCATAGCTGTCTTCTTCGCCCTCGGATCCCTTGCTGTCGGACTTCACAAGGGCGGTAAGTTTGGCTTCATCGCCTTCCCCACCATTGAGCGCAACGTCATCCGCTCCAACGTGGAAATGTATGGCAACACCCCCTTCGAGGAAACCGATGAAGCGGTTCTTTTCATCTGCGAAAAAGCACGGGAACTACAGGCTGAGCTCATCGACCCCGGTAACGGAAAATCACTTATCAAAAACATCTACAGCGACACGGGCGACGCCGGACGCTACGGACGCTCCACCGTCACCGACCAAGGATCCATCTATCTCGAAATCCTCGCACCCAGCGAGCGCACCGAGCCCGGGATTAGCAATGAAGACCTTTGCAAGCTCTGGATGCAACGGGTTGGAAAAATGCGCGGCATGAGAAGCTTCCGCGCTCGTGGCTCCCACGGTAGCCGGCGCTCCGGCGGTGAAGAACTCGAATCCCTTGAAATCCATCTTCGCGGAATCGCCAGCGAGGAAAAAACCGAACTCGCCGAGAAGATCGAAGCCCTCTTTGAGGGACACAATGACATCGAGTGGGCACATTCCGATAAACAACAAGGGCGCGAAGAACTATCCATCACCCTCAAGCCACTCGCACTTGAACTCAATCTCACCCAGCGTGATCTTGCCGGCCAAATTCGCCAAGCTTTCTTCGGCGATGAAGTTCAACGCATCCAGCGCGAAGGCGAAGAAATCCGCGTCATGGTCCGCCTCCCCGAGAACAAACGGGAGTCCCTCCACACCTTCGACACGCTCAATATCCAAGCCCCCGATGGCACAAACATCCCCTTCTCTACCATCGCAAATGCCCAGCTCCGCAGCGCCCCCGGCGAGATCGAGCGTATCGATGGCGCTCAGGTCACCGACATAACCGCCTCACCGACTTCCAAGAGCGTCGACATCATTGCTCTCGCAGCCGAACTCGAGCCTCAAATTTCAGAAATCGTCAACAACTACGACGGCTTTTCCTGGGTTTGGGAAGGTTTCATTAAAGAGGATCGTGAGACGGGCAACCGCTTCGTCTGGCTCTTCGGCGGACTCATGCTCGCCCTCTATGCCCTTCTAGCCATCCCCTTCAAATCCCTCCTCCAACCTCTCATCGTCCTCCTCGCCGTGCCCTTTGGAATCATCGGGGCTTACGGCGGCCACCTCATCATGGATGTTGTTCCCTCCTGGCTTTCTGTTTTTGGAATTTTGGCCCTCGCAGGGGTTGTTGTGAATGATTCTTTAGTCCTCGTGGACTTTATCAATCGGAAGCGCGAAGAAGGAATGGACCTCAAAAAAGCCGTGATGACATCAGGGGTTAAACGATTCCGCCCCATTTTCCTGACCTCTATTACGACCTTTGCCGGACTTATTCCTTTAATGTTTGATCGTGCTCTTCACGCACAATTTTTAAAACCAATGGCCATCTCCCTCGGCTACGGAATCCTCTTCGCTACGGTAATTACACTCTTCCTGATCCCCGCCGCCTACCTGATCCTCGAGGATCTTAAGTTATTTTTCATCAGGGGTTTACGCTGGTATACTGCTCCATTTAACGACGAATCTGAGGCTGATAGTCAGAAATTAAAAAATTCTAACCAATCTTAACTATTTCGCTCGCTTTTAGCACATTTTGGGGATAACCTCCGGGGATAATCTAATTTCATTCGTCATGGCTACCCAGACAAAGCGCAAACAACACCTCAACGTCAATGCGACGCAGATGGAGATTCCTCCTGCAGGAAAAGGTATTTCCGAGGATTTCGAAGGAAAGCTTGAGGATGCTCAAGCCCAGCTGGAATACCTTCACAAGCAGCGTGAACAGCTCGAGCGCCAAAAAACGGCCCTCGAGGAGCTGAACCAACGAAAGCAGGAATTCCTAAACGGCCAGATCGATCTCTCCGAGCGACTTTCCAACGCTGTTACCACCATCGACCGCGAGCTTTTTGATTCCAAGCAAGAGATCGAGGACATGGGGCAAGCCCGTGAATCGTTCTCGAACCACCTTAAGCGCATCGAAAACCTCAATTCAGAAGCTTGGTCAAAGGAAGCCCTCAAGGAGGAGCTCGAAAAGGCTCTCGGCGTTCTTGAGCGTGCCGAAGATGAGTACCACCAGGCGATCGACCACTTTTCCGGAACCCGCCGGGGCCAGGGCATCTTCGGCGCAGGAAGCTCCCGCGCCCATCATCCGACCGGTGACTTTTCATCCATGATGAAACAGGGCTTCGCCTTCAATCTTCCACTCCTCGGATTGGGCGCGCTCGCCCTTCTCGTTTACCTTCTTAAGTAGAAATAGAACCATGGCTTTACTTCGCTCCCACACCGGCAGCCTCTCCAGCGAAAACAAGAAGGAGGAATTTTTATCAACCAAAATCGCCGAACTCGAGCGCATGATCGATGAAGCTCCCGAAAAGTTAGAGGAGCGCCTCGAACGCGAGCGTACCATGATGCCTCCTCCCGATGATTTCCCTGATCGCGAGCGCGAGCGCAGGTTCTATGCTGAACTCTCCCGTGGTGAACTTCAAAACGAGCGCCGCTACCGTGCCCGCAGCACCGTTCTCTTCACCCTCTCGGTCGCGGCTACCCTCTCGGTCTGCTGGTGGATCTATGCCGAACTTCAACGCTCCGGAATTCTTTCCTTCTAGGCACAACTTCGCTCACCGTTGCAAAACTGGTCATCAGAGACCCCGCACGATTTCCATCGACGGGGGTTTTTCGTCTTCACTCTTCACACTTTCCTCTTCCTCGTTCATCTTCCGCCCATGGCTGATCAAACAATCGACGTACGCTATGTCGCCAAGCTCGCCCGTATCGATTTAAGCGAAGACGAGATCACTCGCTTCGGCGAGCAACTGGGAACCATCATGACCCATATCGACAAACTCTCTGAGGTCGACATCGAGGGAATCGAAGCGACCTCCCACGCCACCCAGCTTTCCAACAAAGTCCGCAAGGACGAACCCGTCGGAGGGCTCAAGCCCGAGGACTTTCTCCAAAATGCTCCCGATCAAGCCAAGGGCCAGCTCCGCGTCCCAAAAGTGGTCGACGCCTAATTTTCATCTCTGACCTCCATGTCTCTCGCTTCCCAATCACTCTCCTCCCTGCGCCGACAACTGACCGCCGGTAACATCACCTCCCGTGACATCGTCCAGGATACCATCGAGCAAATTTCCGCGCGCGATGGGGAAATTAAGGCCTTCCTCTCACACGATCCTGAGACCGCTCTCGCCGAAGCCGAAAAGGCAGATCTTTCCCTCCCCCTCGGTGGCCTTCCCATCGGAATCAAAGATAACATCAACGTCAGGAATCACCCCTGTTCCTGTGCCTCCAAATTCCTCGAAGGAGCTTACCACTCGCCTTACGATGCCACCGCCGTCATCAAACTGCGTGCCGCCGGTGCCATTCCCTTCGGCCGCTTGAACCTCGATGAGTTCGCCATGGGCTCCTCGACCGAGAATTCGGCCCTCCAGATCACGCAAAACCCGAAAGCTCCCGGGCACATTCCTGGGGGATCTTCCGGAGGATCTGCCGCTGCCGTCGCAGGCGACCTCATTTCTGCCGCGCTCGGCTCCGATACCGGTGGCTCGATCCGCCAACCCGCCAGCCACTGCGGCGTCGTGGGACTCAAGCCATCCTACGGTCGTGTCTCTCGCTATGGCCTCGTTGCCTTCGGCTCCTCACTCGATCAAATCGGACCTCTTACCAGAACGGTGGAAGACTCCGCTCTTCTTCTTAACGCCCTTGCAGGAGGAGATCTGCGTGACTCCACTTCACTCGATGACGATGTTCCCGATTACACGGAAGGTCTTGAAAATGGAGTCGCCGGAATGAAGCTCGGCCTGCCGAAAGAATACTTCACCGATGGAATCGATGCCGGCGTCCGCGCCCGTGTTGAAAAAGCCGCTGCCGATCTCGAAGCCCAAGGCGCCGAGATCATCGAAATTTCGCTCCCGCATACCGAATATGCCGTAGCGACCTACTATATCATCGCTCCCGCCGAAGCGTCCTCGAACCTTTCCCGCTTCGATGGCATCCGCTACGGCAATCGGAGTTCCGAGGCCGATGACATTCTCAGCGTTTATCAAAAAAGCCGTGAAGAAGGATTCGGATCCGAGGTCAAACGCCGGATCATCCTTGGCACCTATGTCCTCTCCTCCGGTTACTACGATGCCTACTACAGCCGCGCGCTGAAGGTTCGCACCCTCATCCGCCGCGACTTCGAAGAAGCCTTCGAAAAAGTCGACGCCATCCTCACGCCCGTGACTCCCGAAACCGCCCCGAAAATCGGAGCCGCAGCTGGTGATCCTCTCAAGCACTACCTCGCTGACATCTTCACCATCTCCGCCAACCTCGCCGGAAACTGCGGCATTTCAGTCCCCCTGGAACCGATCGACGGAAAACCTGTCGGCCTCCAAATTCTCGGACCTCATCTCGGAGAAAAAACGATCCTCCGCACCGCAAGAGCCGTCGAAGCGCTCGGCAGCTAAGATGGATCTCATAGGCCAAAGGTCCAAATCATATCAGCCTAGGTATCAAGCCGAGGGATCCATGGGCAGGCCCTGTATCTCGCCTTTCCTTTAAACCCACCCCCTCGCACTCTTCTGCGTCGTCCTTCTTTAAAATCGCAGGCAATTCCTCGCAATACTTGATGCCCTTCGAGCGAGCCGCAAAGAGATGCAGGTCCCCACCACGAGAGTCACCGAACTTGCTCCACTTGAATCAGGCATCATTGAACTTCCCCGTTTTCAAAAACGTGAGCACCTCACCGATGACCTTCTTCTTTTTCATGATAAAGGGATGGCTAGCGTGAACGACTTTAAAGTCCTTCATTCCCTTGATTTTGGCGCTCGTCGTGGAGACCTTACCATCGTCTTCCCCGGGAATCATCGACGAGAGGATCCAGTTGATACTGCGATCCCCCGTGATCACCCCGAGATCAAAATCAACCGAGCCGAGCACCTGGGGAACCGACTTCTTGCGCGTCCCCAGTTCCAAACCGGCCGGACCATTGATCCAGCGAAATACTTTGAGGCCTCCAAGTTTATCGACCACTTCACTCCCCTGATTGGGAGGACTGAGCATAACCACTCGCCCAAGGTTCTTCACGGGGTGACTCGCCTGCATATGACGCACGAGAATCCCACCCATTGAGTGGGTCACAAAATGGACTTTTTTGGCTCCCTTCGTCTTGGCGGCCACTTGGTCATGAACAAGGCGAGCGAGCTTTGCGACCGAATGCTTCCGCGAGGGATAATCGAGATTCAGGACTTCGTAACCCTCCTTCTCGAGAGATTTCCCCATCTTCGCCATCGACTTAGAAGAACGCGCAAGCCCGTGGAGAAGCACCACGACTTCATCCGCTGGCACCAGTAACATCATCACGAGAGAAATAAAAATAATCCTAAGCATCGCTTATTTGATGGGATGAAGAATGATTTTCTGCAGATCCATAACCGCCTTATTGGCGATCTTATCGGCTTTCAGCTTCAGGCGAAACTTGCCCGCCTGCACAAAGGAAATTGCTCCCACGTCGCGTGCGATGAAGTCTTGAAACCCTCCTGTTTCCTGCACCTCGAAAGTCATTCTATTTTGGATAACTCCAAATCTGACAGAAGCGCTTCCATCACGCCCACTCCAAGATAAGATCACAGAACTCCCCCCTTGCCCGGGAGCGCAGCCTTGGAAGATCTCAGCGCGATAGTTGCCCGGAGCTGGCACCTCGACTTCCCATGTGGCGTAGTCATTCACATCGACCCAGTAGCCGAGGCAGAGTTTCTTCGGCTGTGGTTCCCACATGAGCTTCCGACCATAAACCGTCGCCTGCTCCGGCATGAGGGTGATTGCTCCATCGGCTCCGGGCTTCGCAATCGGAAAGTTCCCTTCAGGAGCGGGACGAAGAGTGACTGCTTTGAGATTCATGACCGCACCTCCATTTTTCTTAAGGCATTTGACGGCGAGCTGGCTCGCATTCCGATGGTCAATGTATAGATAGCCCAAATCCACCGTAGTGTATTCATACCAGCTTCCAGTGCTCTGAATCATCCCTGTGACCTTGGCCTCACCGAGACTGATTTCGATCTCGGAACTTTTACTTGCGAGAGAGTAAGTCAGCTCCACCGAATACATCCCCACGTTCCCCGGCGTGTAGTCCCAGACGACGAAATCTGCGGGATTCCCCCAGAATCCGATTCTGTGATTTCCGGGGTGGCTTTCAAGCTTAGCCTGCTTTCCCACCACCTTGGAATCAAGTGCGGAAAAGGTGACGCGGCCGTCGTCAAACGCCGTGGTATTTTTCGCGAACTCTATCTCAATCGCGTCCTTTCTCTGTCGGAGAACTTCAGGAACAACAAGTGAGATTTCGGTAGCGTCCTCATTGAAGGAGATGTTCAGCGGGCTCCGGAAAACGTCGTAGCTAAAGTAGGCCCTTGTGATGTGCAGACCCGGCGTGGGCATGCTGATCTTACCCGAAGAAGGATCATCCAAAAAAAGATGACGCCCATTCCCTGGAGTAAAACTGAAAATAGTCTGACCTAAAAGACCCAGTGGAAGGAAGAGCAGAGCAGCGAAGTAGCGCATAGAAAATCCATAGCAGATTACCAAAGATCCTGCGATGGGGAAAGATCCTAAGGATTTCTATCCTCATGGGCTGAAGGCACAAAGGTCATCAGAGAGCTTCATCAAACCGTGCGCCAAGGAGCAAGTTCCCGCTCGAGAGCAGGAATCATTTTTACGCCCATCGTTTCAGGGAGCTCCATTGTCGCGCGATTTCCCGATCCACTTTGGAAGTGCATATGAACGGGAACTTTCCCGGGATACTCGGCGAGGATTACTTTAATTTTTTGAAGATCATCACCGTTGTGTCGACCCGTCCAGAGTGTCAACTCCAGGATTCCACTGGTCTTTTTACGTCGGGCTTTCAGCTCTTTGATCTGAGCGCCGGTAAGGCGGCGCTGCTCGGTGCGATCGTCGATTGAGATCTGCGCCTGGAAGCGGATGACCTGACCAGCGGCCATGAGACCGGCATCGCGAGCCGGGAGATAGCTCTCGCTCCAGCAAAGCATTTCGACCGAGCCGGTGAAGTCCTCAATCGTGACGACGCCGAAGGGCTTACCGCTCTTCGTCATTTTATGCTCCACGCTGCGGACCATCCCGGCGAAGGCAAAACGGGCGCGCTTGTCCTTCCCGATATCGATCTCATCAAGGAGGCCAATTTTAATATATTTATCCGAGTCCACTACACCGCGGAACTTATCGAGCGGATGTCCGGTGACGTAGAAGCCGAGGAGTTCTTTCTCGTGCACCAGGCGATCATCTTTCGACCATTCTTCGATCGCCGGATGATCGGAGTCGGCAGACTGCGATTCACTACTACCGCTGAATTCCATCGTGTCAAAGAGGCCCCCCTGCCCTGCGGCACGATCGCGCTGGGCGCTGCTGGCACTGGAGACCACTTTCTCAAGACGCTCGGTCATCCCCGCACGAGTTTCGCCCGTCCAATCCATGGCGCCAGCTTTGATGAGATTCTCGAGGATGCGCTTATTGATGACCTTCGAGTCGAGTCGGTCGCAGAAGTCATCGAGCGATTCAAAGGCGCCATTTTCATCGCGCTCCTTGAGCGCCATCGCCATTGCTCCAGCGCCCACGTTTTTGATCGCGGCAAGGCCGTAGCGAATACCCTCAGCGCCTCCGAGAAGTTTTTCGGGAGAGAAACGGTTCTTTGATTTGTTGAGATCCGGCGGGAGGATTTCGAGGCCCATGCGATGACACTCGGAAACAAAAACACCGATCTTATCGGTATTTTTAATCTCATTCGAGAGGAGGGCCGACATAAAATCGACGGAGTAGTTCGCCTTCAGGAAACCAGTCCAGTAGGAAATGAAGCCGTAGCAAGCCGAGTGCGACTTATTGAATCCGTAGCCCGCGAATCCCGCGATCTTATCGAAGATGAGGTTGGCATTGCGCTCATCGATCTGGTTCGTCTCGGCCGCGCCTTCGACAAAAATCTGACGCTGCTTCTCCATCGTGGCCGGATCCTTTTTACCCATCGCACGACGAAGAATATCCGCACCGCCGAGGGTATAACCTGCGAGCATTTTGGCCGAGTTCTGCACCTGCTCCTGGTAAATCATGACCCCGTAGGTATCTCCGCAAATCTCCTCAAGCATCGGGTGCTCGTAGTTCGGCTGCTTGCGGCCCTCCTTCACCTCGATCATCTCATCGATATATTGCATCGCCCCGGGGCGGTATACGGCGAGAAGGTCAATGATGTCCTCGATCTTATTGATCCCGTATTTGCGGCAGGTCTCGACCATACCACCTGATTCCAGCTGAAAGACGCCCATCGTCTCTCCGGCGTTAAGCATCTTAAAGGTCGCTTGGTCTTCGAGGGAGATTTCGTAAATGTCAAAGTCCGGCGTGTGAAGATGGATGTAATCCACCGCCTCCTGAATGACAGTCATGTTTTTAAGACCGAGGAAGTCCATCTTGAGAAGGCCCACATCGGTGATGGCACTCATGTCGTATTGCGTCACCACTTCCCCTTCATTTCCACGGGTGAGCGGGACATGCTCATCGAGATTCCGGTCGCCGATCACGACTCCGGCAGCGTGGACTCCGACGTTTCGAGACTGGCCCTCAAGCTTGAGCGCGAAGTCCCATAACTCTTGATAGGTCGAGGATGATTCGATGACCTCCCGCAGCTCCGGCTTTTCCTTATATTCATCCGCGAGCTTCACCCCAGGCTTGGCCTCGATCATCTTGGCAAGCATCCCGGCCTCGCCGTAGCTCACGCCCATGACGCGGGCGACATCACGGATGACGCTCTTCGCTCCCATTGTGCCGTAGGTGATGATGTGGGCAACGCAGCGCTCGCCATATTTCTGGCGAACATAATCGATGACCTCCGGGCGGCGCGTCTGGCAGAAGTCGATATCGACATCGGGCGGGCTGACACGCTCGGGGTTGAGGAATCGCTCGAAGAGAAGGCCGAAGCGCATTGGACAAATATCGGTGATCCCCATCGTGTAGGAGACGAGCGAGCCTGCAGCCGACCCACGGCCGGGGCCGACAGGAATATTCTGCTCCTTGGCCCAGTTGATGAAGTCAGCGGTAATCAGGAAGTAGGAGGCGAACTTAAGATCGGAGATCGTCTTAATTTCGTAGTCGAGTCGGTCGCGCAGTTCTTGATCGGTGTCGGCCTTTTCCTGTCCGTAGCGCGTAGCAAGACCCTCGTAGCAGACTTTTCGAAAATACTCCTCACGTGGGGAGCCATCAGGCGTGGGGAACTTGGGATATTTTGCGGAAGAAGTGGGATCGAGGACAAACTCGACATTACAGCGCTCGGCAATCTCGAGCGTGGCATCACAGGCTTCGGGATGATCGGCAAAAAGAGCACGCATCTCCTCGGGGGTCTTAAAGTAGACCTCGGGCGAGTAGCGCTTGCGGTTCTCATCGATGATGAGGCGGCCAATTCCGATGCAGATGAGGACATCGTGCGCCTCGTAGTCCTCCTTATTGAGAAAGTGGACGTCATTGGCCGCGACCACCTTCACCCCGAGTCGCTCGGCGAATCGATACAGCACCTCGCGGCACTTCTCCTGCGGTTCAAGCCCGTGATTGTGGACTTCGAGGTAAAAATTCTCTTTCCCGTAGATCTCGCAGAGTTCCTCCGCGGTCTCGTAAGCGATGTCGTCTTGATCCTTAAGAATCCACTCATTGAGTGGTCCTGAAATACAGCCTGAGAGGCAAATGATGCCCTTCGAGTATTTACGTAAGATCTCCCGATCTACTCGTGGGATCCCGCCATAAGATCCATCGAGGTGGCCAACCGAAACCAGCTTCTGAAGATTGACCCAGCCCTCGTTATTTTCCGCCAGGAGCGTCAAATGGGTTGAGGAAGGACGCCCCGGGATTTCCTTCATATCGCTGATCGCCTCCGGAGCGAGGTAGATCTCGCAGCCCAAGATCGGCTTCACGCCAGCAGCGGTGCAGGACTTATAGAACTCGATCGTCCCGTAAAGGTTCCCGTGATCGGTCATCGCGACCGCAGGCATTCCCAGCTCCTTGGCCCGCTTGGCGACATCCTTGGTCCGGCAGGCGCCATCGAGCGTCGAATATCCGGTATGCAAATGGAGGTGAACGAAGGAGTCGGACATCGACGCGCAGACTGGACCAGAGTGCCTAGAGATTGAACTCTGAAAATCCAAATAGGAAAGATTTTTTGCTACTGCTTCTTCTGAGTCGGGAGCGGAGTGTGTGCTTCGTTGATGATCGCTTCCATCTTGGTGACCATTTCCGGCATTTTCTTTGCGAGATCGATCTTCTCGTAGGGATCTTCCTCAAGATTGTAGATTTCGAGCGCCTGCATCCCTTTCTTTCTCTGCACCTGTCGAAAGGCCTTCCATTTACCTTGGCGAACCGCCTGGGAGACGATCTTCTGGTCGTTGCCTCCGCAGAATTCCCAGTAGAGGTAGTCGTGCTTCTTTTGCTGGTCGTTTTGCCCCTTTAACAAGGGAAGAAAGGAAATGCCGTCGGATTTGGGAGGAACGGGCTGTCCGATCAACTCACACATCGTCGGGAGGACGTCCCAAAAGGCACTCAGGTGACCGGTCGTCTTATTTTCCGCGATCGTTCCCGGCCAACGGGCCAACATCGGTGTGCGGATTCCGCCCTCGTGCATGTCCCGCTTCATTCCGCGGAGGCTACCGGTGGAGTTCCAGAAATCAGGGTCGTGTCCCCCTTCACGGTGAGCTCCGTTGTCCGATGTGAATATGACGAGGGTGTTGTCATCGATTTCGTAGTGCTCCAGGAGAGCAAGGATATCGCCGACTTGATTGTCGAGATTCTCCATCATGGCCGCGAAACCAGCGATTGGGTTGATGACATCTGGAGTCGTTTCAAATGAACCGGCTTTCTTTCCGTGGATGATGTATTTCCCGACCTTGTCGTTGAACTGGGGGAATCTCTTCTGCCATTTCTCGTGGAGCTGTTTCGGAGCATGCATCGCGGCGTGTGGGACGGCCGTGGGAATGTAGCAGAAGAAGGGTTTCTCGGCCTTGGCATTCGCCTCGATGAACTGCATCGCGTGATTCATAATGATGTCATGCACAAAGGTGCCCTTCTTCAGGGGGATCTCCTTGCCATTGTGGACGTAGGAGGTTGGATAGTAGGTGTGCGCAATGGTTTGGCTCTTCCATCCGCAAAACTCATCAAATCCGTGCGTGAGAGGATTTTGAACTCCCTCTTCATGGGTGTAACCAAGCCCCCATTTCCCATAGGCCCCGGTGGCATATCCCGCCGCTTTAAAAACTTCGGGAAGGACTGTCTGCGCCGGGTCGAGTGGGGCAACGACATTTTCCTGAACGTTGGCGCGCAAGTAGACCTCGCCCGGTTGCTGGCCCGTCATAAGCACCGCGCGGGAGGGACTGCAGACCGTGTTTCCTGAGTAATGCCCCGTGAATTTGAGGCCCTCCTTGGCAAGGCGGTCGATATTCGGAGTTTTGAACTTTTTCTGGCCGTAGCACGATAAATCACCGTAACCGAGATCATCTGCAAGTATATAGACGACGTTCGGCTGGGTGTTCGCCTCGAGGAGCGAGGAGCTCGTCAGCAAGCTTGTGAGAAGAATTTTGAGAGAGGTCATAAATTGTTATAGTTGATTACTATTGAGACAAAGCTCCCGAAAACGACCAGAAAAAAGGATCGGAAAAAAAACATAAAGAACGGCCATCAGAACAAGGAGTCCCGTTGCGAGCCGACGCATTTTTGAGAGTCTTGGGGGTATCAATAAAGTTCGTTTTACACGATACACCTTCTCCTCCACACGTCTCCGACTTTCTCAGAGAAGTTCCTGCTGCTCTTTATCGATCGCCAAACGCACGCCGAGCCCCAAAAGCCGCACCGCTTTCCCTTCCCCACGATTCCATGCCAGCTTAAGGAGATCGAGGTAAGCATCCTCGTCCAACTCGGTCCCCGCCTTTTCCGCTGTGGTCTGCGTAAAGTCCTCGAACTTGAGCTTCACCACGCGAGACTTAATTTCTTGGTCCACCTTGGCCTCCACCGAGTCCCGCACCTCGGCGAGCACCTTGCGCATAACATCGACAAGCCAGTCGAAGTCCCTGATATTTTGAGAAAAGGTATGCTCCTTGGAAAGCGACTTGCGAGTCCGGTCATTCGAGACCGGTCGCTTGTCATTCCCCCGGCACCGCTCGTAGAGCTCCACGCCCCATTTTCCAAAACGATCCGCGAGTTCAAACTTGTTAAACTTTTGAAGGTCACCGCAGGTCGTTACTCCGATCTTCATCAGTGACTCACGCCCCCGCTTCCCCACTCCGTGAAGTTTTCCCACTCGCAGCCCTCGCATAAAGGAATCCACCTCATCGGGCCGCACTTCCAGTTGACCATCCGGCTTGTTCCAGTCGCTCGCGACCTTCGCAATCATTTTGTTCGGAGCAATTCCCGCAGACGCGGTGAGGCCGATTTCCTCGGAAATGCGCATACGAATCTCCTGGGCCAGCGCCGCTCCCGATTCACTGCGATGCGAGAGGTCGAGATAAGCTTCGTCGAGCGAGAGCGGCTCAATCAATTCGGTGTAGCGCGAAAAGATCGCGCAAATCTTCCGCGATTCCTCTCGGTAAACATCAAAGCGAATGGGAGTCAAAATGATCTCAGGACACAAGTGCTTCGCCATAAAGACCGGCATCGCGGAATGGCACCCAAACTTTCGCGCCACGTAATTTGCGGTCGTGAGAACGCCCCTTCCCGAGCTTCCGCCCACCCCGACGGGTTTGCCCTCAAGCGAAGGATCATCGCGCACTTCGATCGCTGCATAGAAGCAGTCCATATCGATGTGGATGATTTTGCGCTGCGGATCCATGACCAAGACAATTATGCCACCTCCGCAAATAAAATCAAAGATGACTTCTTTGACTCTGCCCTAGCGTCGATGACGCATCACCATAGCAAGCGCCTCCGCGATGAACATGGCTGAGCTTGGCTCATACAAGCTCTTAGACGTCGAAGAAATCCTTACCAAAGGCACCCGACTTCTGCAGGTAGTAGTCATAGTCGCCCGCATACTTCTTCACCTCGCCGCCTTCGATGTGCCAGGTCTGCTTCGCAAGTGATCGGATGAAGTGCACGTCGTGGGAAATGAAGACGAGCGTTCCTTCGAACTGCTTCAAGGCCGAAACAAGCGCTTCGATCGAGGTGAGATCAAGGTGAGTGGTAGGCTCATCCATCAGAAGAAGGTTCGGTGGATCGACGAGAAACTTCACGAGGGAAAGTCGGCTCTTCTCTCCTCCGGAAAGCACTCCAACCCGCTTGACGACGTCTTCCTTCTTAAAGAGGAAAGAGCCAAGAATCGAGCGAGCTTCGTCATCGCGCATCCCACCACCGGCCTCGCAGACTTCGCGGAGCACGGTGTTGTTTACATCGAGAGTGGCGGCGCGGTGCTGGGAAAAATAACCAATCTTGGTGGTGGTTCCAACGTTCCGCTTTCCGGAATCTCCCTTCTCCACTCCAGCTAGCATCTTCATGAGGGTTGATTTGCCACCACCGTTGGGTCCCACGAGCACAATGCGATCTTCGCGCTCGATGTGAACGTCGAGGTTCTTGTAAATGACCTTATCGCCATAGGACTTATTGACATTTTCAAGCGAGATCACGCGCTGAGTCGAACGAGGAGGCTGAGGAAAATGGAAGTGGAAGAGCTTGCGCGGCTTCCGGGGCTTGGGAACCTTATCCATTTTATCGATCATCTTGAGCCGGCTCTGCACCTGCGAGGCCTTTGATCCCACTGAGCGGAAGCGGTCGATGAACGACTGAATTTTGGCGATCTCCTTTTTCTGATTCTGAAAGGAGCGCATGTCCTGATGGTAGCGTTCGTCCTTAAGCTCGAGGTAGCGGGAGTAGTTGCCCTCATAGGGAGTGAGCAGCTGATTATCGATTTCGTAAACCTTTTCAATCACCCCATCCATGAAGGAACGGTCGTGGGAAATCACGAGCAAGGCACCCGGGTAATTTTGGAGATAACGCTGGAACCACATCAGGGAATTGAGATCAAGGTGGTTGGTCGGTTCGTCCAGCATCAGGAGATCTGGTTCCTCGACCAAGAGACGAGCGAGGTGAGCCCGCATAATCCATCCTCCGGAAAAGACATTCGCCGGACGTTTAAAGTCTTCTTGAGCATAGCCGAGACCCGCGAGGACCTTTTTGGCCTTGGGTTCAAGCTGGTAGCCATTGAGTTCCTCATACTTGTCCTGCGCCGCCGCGAACTCGGGCGTGCCCGTTGTGCCGTCACGCTCTCCTTCACGGATCGTGGCCATGGCATCCCGGAGTTCATCGCTGATTCCGGTCGCGATTTCTAAAATGGTGGCCTCTCCTGGATTTCCCGCTTCCTGCTCAAGGTAGCCCACCATCCCGTATTCATCGATATTGATCGTGCCGCTGTCCTTCTCTTCCTTGCCGAGGATGATTTTGAAAATAGTCGATTTTCCGGTGCCATTCGCACCGACCAGGGCAACACGCTCGCCCCAGTTGATCACCATGTCGGCGTCCTCAAAGAGAGTTCGACCACCCATGGCCTTGCGGAGTTTTTTAATGGTAAGCATCGTATATAAGCCTATTGAGGTTCGCAGGGATCTCAGGGGATGCGGCGAAAGAGTCAAGTACCGTCCGCTTCTCTTCAAAGGACTGACAATCTTTCGGTTTTGGACTTTCCGTCACACCATTCACTAACCACATTATGGCATGCGCATTTGGGTGGGGTTTGTTACAGGGTTACTTTTGGCGGGCTGCCGAAAAGATCGCACTCCTCCTCCGGAAGAACCCAAGGTTTCCTACAGCCGCGAGATTCGCCCGATTCTCGCCCGGCATTGCATAAAATGCCATGAACTCGAGGGCAATAGCACCGGCTACCTTCTTTCGCTCGCGGCCCCTAAAATTCCGACCACCTTCTCCCTGCCTCACCCCGAGGGAATCACCATTCCACCCAAAGAAGACGGCCTCCTCTTGAAATGGCGGGTCGAAGGCGGAAACGTCGACGAACATTGGGCACTCGGCCCTCTCGAAGGCAGCGACTGGAACCCCGCGGCCACTTCTCCGGGAACCGAGGAATCTTTTCCCGAAGGAGATTTTCGCGAGCACCTCCGCCTAATGATCGCGGGAGACCTTCTTCCGGATCAGGGAGCCATTCTCAAAACAAACTGGCTTCGGCAAGGCGACGACAACCCAACGAGCCGCTTAAAGCTCGTCTCTCAGTTTCTCGGATTTCCAATTGATCGCATCAGCGCACCAAAGGGCATCAGCGCGCCAGACGAGACGCGACTCCGTCATATTTTTAGCACACCCCACGATGGAGACCCTTCTAATTCTCTCGAGCCCCCTACTTTCATGGAAACGCCGATCCACGATCCGGATCCACTCTGGGCCGATTGGGAAAAGGACCCCGAGGAAAATGCCCAAAACTGGTTCGCTCAAAAAAACACCACCCCCCAAATTCCGGGTCTCGTGGCAGCCTTTTCCTTCGACAATGGAAAATCCGATAACGTCGCACTGGGTCACTTTAACCCCGCCAACTTCGAGCTCACGGAGACGACCGAGGGCGTTTCGGGTCTCGCCGTAGCGGCGCCACGAGGAGTCATTCTTCCGTCCTCGATGAAATTTTCGAGCATTCACCCCTTCACCCTTTCGCTGTGGGTAAAGGTCGACGCTCTTGCAGGAGACATCCCCCTGATCGTGAAGCAGAAAGGCTCTCGCGGTTTCTACTTTGGGCTTCAAGACGGACGACCCACCGCTCGCTTCATCCGCTACTGGCCTGGCAATGCCATCTACACCATCACCGAAGCACCCACTCTTCTTCCGGGCCAATGGTCCCACCTCACGCTCAGCTACGATGGGTCGCGCAAGGCCGGAGGCCTTCAACTTCTGGTCAACGGAGTTTCAATTCCCCAACTGACCGAGGCCGACTCGCTCCGAGGACGCGTTTTCCCCATTGGGGAATCATTTCCCACCACCCTCGGAGGGCAAGGCACCGATGGACTCGCCCTTGATGAAATCCAGATCTTCGATCGCCAACTCTCAGCCTTGGAGATCCGCACTCTGCGGGATGGAAAATCTCTCCTAAATTTTTTCAAAGGCTCGAAGGAACTCTCTCCGGAGCTCACCGACTACTTTGTCTCAACGAGCGATTCTCGACGTCGCTTTGAAAGCGCCCTTTTACAACACCGCGAAAACAAACTCGTGACTGAGGACCAGCTCAAGGAAACCCTCGTCATGGAGAGCCTGCCTCGGGCCGAGCCACCCACCGAAGCGCGCCTCACCGGACCGAAGTGCCTTGATGCGATCGACCGCCTTGAGTTCGTCGACACCCTCATCCACACCGATGTCAATCTGCTCGCGCGTGCTCTCGCCAATAACGTGTGGAAAGCCCACTTCGGCGAAGCCCTCGTGCCCGGTCTCGGAAACGCAAATAGTGATATGAGCCGGGTCGATGACCTCGATGCCCTCGCCGTAAAACTCATCGACCTCGATTGGGACCTCGCCCGCCTCTCCGCCTTTTTGACCAAGCCAGTCTCTCCTTGAGACAATTGCCATCGTGTGAGACATTAGCCTCTACATGAATGTGAATTGGAAAAAGCTTCTTATCGGTACTTGGTCCTGGAAGCGCCCCTTTTACTCAATCGCTTTCATTTACGGCTTCTTCCTTCTGCTGGCTCTCTTTGGGGCAGATATGCTCATCTTCAAACCACCCAATCGGCCCGAGCACTCGCCAGCGTCGGTTTTCACCTCGCTCGAGGCGGACGATGGAGAAACGATCACCGCCTACTACTTCCCGCCGGTCGAGGGCATGCCTATCCTTCTCTGGTCACACGGAAATGCCGAAGACCTCAGATCGGTCTACTCCGTCATACAGGAATTCCACGAACTCGGTTTCGGAATCATGGCCTACGATTACCCCGGCTACGGCTCCAGCTCCGGAAAACCCACTGAGGAAGGCTGCTATTCCGCAATCCAAGCCACCTACGACCATCTCACCGGCTCTCTTGGCCACCCAGCGAAACGCATTATTTTGACGGGCCAATCCGTCGGCAGTGGCCCAACCTGCTGGCTTGCCGCCAAGGAAGATCACCTCGGAGTCATTCTCATCTCCCCCTTCACCTCTGCATTCCGCACCCTAACGCGTATCCCCATTTTTCCAAACGACCGCTTCCAAAACATCGACCGCATTGGCGAGATGAAGAAGCCACTTCTCATCATCCACGGCACCTCCGATCGGGTCATCAGCCACTGGCATGGCAACAAACTCCACGAACTCTCCCCAGCCGAGAGTAAACGCCTCGTCTCCGTCGAGGGCGCAGGTCACAACGACCTCTTCCATGTCGCTCCAGTGGAAATGCTCTCCGCCTTCGAAGATTTTTCCGAGGAAGTTTATCTTCGCTAGTCGGCTGCTTCAGAAGCACGGCTCTCAAAAACTTTTGAGCAAAAAGAAATCCAGAGAGCTTCCTTTTGAATCTGTCATTTCCTAGAGTCGCCCCATGAAGCTCGTTCTCGCCGCTCTTGCCGCCACTTCTGTCCACGCCGCTCCGCTCAAGTATCCGGATTCCCATCCCGGCACAGTCAAGGAAACCATCCACGGCGTCGAAGTCGCCGACCCATACCGCTGGCTCGAGGATCTCAACTCCAAGCAGACCCACGATTGGATCGAAGCGCAGAACAAGGTCACCGACGCCCACCTCTCCGCCATTCCCGGTCGCGATCAACTCAATTCCCACCTGACCAAACTTTGGAACGTCGAGCGCTTCGGCACTCCCTTCCGAAAAGGCGGTCGCTACTTCTTCTCGAAAAACGACGGTCTCCAAAATCAATCGGTCCTCTACACCACTCCCGCGCTCGATAAAGAGGCCACCGTCCTCCTCGATCCCAACAAGCTCTCCACCGATGGCACCGTAGCGCTCAAGGACTACGAGATTTCCCCTGACGGAAAACTCATGGCCTACTCCACCTCCACCTCCGGCTCCGATTGGATCGAGTGGAAAGTCCGCGATATCACCACCAAAAAAGACCTCTCCGATCACCTCGTCTGGTCAAAATTCTCCGGCGCGACGTGGTCGAAGGACAGTAAGGGCTTCTACTACGGACGTTTTCCGACTCCAAAAAAAGGAGAGGAGATGATGGCGCAAAACACTCACAAAAAAATCTACTTCCACAAGGTCGGCACTCCTCAGAGAAAAGACAAGGTCATCTACGAGCGTCCCGATCAGCCCAAGTGGGGCCTCTACGCCGGACTGAGCGATGACTCCCGCTACCTCCTCATCGACATCTCCCAAGGGACCGACACCAAAAACGGCTTCTTCTACAAGGACCTCTCCAAGCCCGACTCCAAAGTCGTTGAACTCCTCCCTGACTTCGACGCCTCCTACTCCTTTATCGGAAACATCGGCTCCACCTTTTTCGTCCAGACCGACCTCGACGCACCGAAGCTCAAACTCATCGCCATTAACGTGGAAGACCCCGCGAAGAAGAACTGGCGCACCATCATCCCCGAATCCTCCGAAACCCTCCGCTCAGTCTCCCTCGTTGGAGGCATCTTCATCGCCAACTACATGAAGGATGCCCGCTCCGAGATTCGTCGCTTCGAACTCTGGGGTACTCCGCTCGCTTCAATCGCCCTCCCCGGCATCGGAACCGCCGGTGGCTTCCTCGGAAAGTTCGCCGAGCTGGAAACATTCTACTCCTTCAGCTCCTTCACTTCTCCCGGTGCAGTCTACCGCTACGACGTCGAAACGAACACCTCCACTCTCTTCAAAAAACCAAAAACAGTTTTCAAAGAGGACGATTACGAGACCAAGCAAATCTTCGCCAAGTCCAAGGACGGCACCAAGGTCCCCATGTTTGTCGTTCACAAAAAGGGCCTCAAGCTAAACGGTCAAAACCCCACCTATCTCTACGCCTACGGTGGCTTCAATATCTCCATCCTTCCACGCTACTCCCCCGCCACCATCGCCTGGCTCGACATGGGCGGCGTCTACGTAGTCGCCAACCTTCGCGGAGGTGGCGAATACGGTGAGGACTGGCACCAGGCCGGAATGAAATTAAAAAAGCAAAACGTCTTCGATGACTTCATCTCCTGCGCCGAACACCTCATTGCCGAAAAATACACCTCCACCCCGAAGCTCGCCATCGCCGGAGGATCCAATGGCGGCCTCCTCGTCGGTGCCTGCCTCACCCAGCGCCCCGACCTCTTTGGCGCATGCCTCCCTGCCGTCGGCGTCATGGACATGATCCGCTTCCAAAAATTCACTATCGGTTGGGCCTGGCAATCCGAATACGGCTTCCCCGATGAAAACGGCGACGAGTTCAAATACCTCCTCGCTTACTCCCCCTATCACAACACAAAGAAGGGAACAAAATACCCCGCCACCATGATCACCACATCAGATCATGACGACCGCGTCGTCCCCTCCCATTCGTATAAATTTGCAGCCGCCCTCCAAGCAGCCCAAGCTGGCAGTGCGCCCTCCCTCATCCGTATCGAAAGCAAATCCGGCCACGGTGCTGGAACTCCTACCTCCAAGCAAATCGAGCAAGCCGTCGATAAGTTTAGCTTCCTCGCTAAATCACTCGGCTTTCCGATTGAGCTGAAAAACTAATTTCTCTCATCCAGAGAAACCAAGATGACAGCGGAGGTCCACAAGGAATGGCGATCGCCGTATCGCCATACCCAATACTAATGGACGTTCGATCTGACCCCACGATCGTCGCCACTGATTAAGGCCTAGATCCAGAACTCACCTGATAGCGAGCGGCCATTACTTCCTCATATCCGGTCCACTCTAAGTGGCGTGCCTCCGCAGCAGTTTCAGTATCCAGCGAGCTTGCGCCGCAGGATTACCATGAATCGAGCAGTCCGTTGGTGCCGACTGGCACGAATCCATCCGCTGAAGGCTCGCACTGAGGCTTGCTTGCTACTGCTGTTTGCACCCCAGCATCAATTATTTTTTCCCTCAAGAAGCGTTACACGCCTGGCATATTTCAAAAAAAATTCAAAATCAGAGTCGTATCCGCCCTCAAAAAATTAAAGGTTCAAGCAATGCATGGATCGAAAAAATCTGAATGGAATGAGCGAAATGGTTTGATCGTTTCGGTTTACCTCTCTCTCGTGGCAGCTGCGCCTCTCGCGGCTGACTCGGGAAAGTCAGAACCGGCAGTGCCCGTTTTTAAGGATGGAGAAGCACAGGTGGTTGAGAGATTCAATGATCCCGACATGTGGATTCGCCACGATTTATGGGTTGAAACTGAGTTTGATTCCGACGGGGATGGCCGACTTGATCGGATGCATGTTGACGTCACCCGTCAACGGCAAACTGACACCGAAGGGTTGAGGTTGCCGGTTATCTACATCACCAGTCCCTACTTCGCAGGGACAGCCAAGGGAGAGCATGATTATTTTTGGAAACCAAGGCAACAAGTAGGTGAAGCTCCTCCGAAGCGCGAGGAATCACCTCTGGTTGAGAGAAAAGGCGAGCGACCGATCATTTCAAAGAGCCATGTGAAAACCTGGGTTCCACGCGGCTATGTTGTCGTGCATTCATCCTCGCCGGGAACCGGGCTTTCCGAAGGCTGTCCCACCATTGGAGGGAAAAACGAATCGCTGGCACCCAAGGCAGTGGTGCAATGGCTGACCGGCAAGGCGACCGGCTACACGACCCTGAAGGGTAAGGAAACGGTGAAGGCTTTTTGGTCGACCGGAAAGATCGGGATGACCGGGACTTCGTTTAACGGGACCTTGCCCTTGGCGGCGGCGACCACGGGAGTTGAAGGGCTTAAGGCGATTATTCCCATTGCTCCCAATACCTCTTACTATCATTACTATCGCTCCAACGGATTGGTGAGACATCCTGGCGGCTATATTGGGGAAGATATCGATGTTCTTTACGATTTTATTCATAGTGGGAATCCAGACTATCGCGACCACTGCAACTGTGCCGTTCGCGACGAGGAGATGATTAAGGGATTTGATCGGGAGACCGGGGACTACAATGATTTCTGGGCGGGACGCGATTACTTAAATCACCTTGGTCCGATGAAGGCGGCGACTCTGATGGCCCATGCTTTCAATGATTGGAATGTCCAGCCTGAACATAGTGTCAGGATCTATCAGGCCTTGAAAGAAAAGGGTGTCCCCATTCAGGCCTATTTTCACCAAGGAGGACATGGTGGAGAGCCGCCACTGAAGCAGATGAATCGGTGGTTTACACGATACCTTCATGAGATCCAAAACGATGTCGAAAATGAACCTAAGTCGCGGATCGTGCGGGAAGGTGACAAGCGGGATGAGCCCACCTCTTACTACGATTATCCCAATCCGGCGGCGGCGCCTGTTTCGTTTTATTTGAGTCCCGGCGCACCGGAGAAAGGCGGCTTGAGTGTCGAAAAATCAAGCCAGCGAGGAACTGAAACTTTGATCGATAATTTCTCTTTCGACGGCACCTCACTGGCAAAAGCGGAGTGGACCAAACACCGCTTGATCTACACCACGCCGATCTTAGAGAAGCCGATTCATCTCTCCGGGACTTCCTCGATCACGATCCGGTTGGCGAGCAGTAAGCCTGCCGCCAATCTATCGGTTTGGATGGTTTCGCTTCCGTGGTCAAAGGGAAAGAATACCCTCATTACCGACAACATCATCACCCGTGGCTGGGCTGACCCCCAAAACCATCGTTCCCTGCGAGAGAGCCAACCCTTAGTGCCTGGTCAGTTCTATGATGTGAAGTTCGACCTGCAACCGGATGATCAAGTGATTCCGAAAGGTCAGCAGATCGCCTTGATGATCTTTTCCAGCGATCGTGAATTTACCTTGTGGCCCGATCCCGGCACCGAGTTGACGATAGATCTCGATGCCACCTCAATCTCGATGCCAGTCGTCGGGGGACTCGGAGCATGGAATAAAGCCCTCATCAACGAAGGCAAAGAGGACGAAGAGAACTAAGAAAACAGACCCCGCTAACCCCTTTCGCCCCCCTCCACTCCAAAGGCCGCTTCAAAGCCCCCCGCCAAAAAAAACCTAGCAGTCATGATTCTCACCAGAGATCTTGGGGCCTGCCTGCCGGACTTTTGCAAGAGATTCACGCTTCGATTGACTCCCACCTCACAGTGGTAGAAATGGCCGGGGAGCACGTCATTTTCCTTTGTCTAAAAGAGTAGCCCTCGAATGGTGATACTTATGAGGTAGCCTGGGTTCGCTTGACCCGATAAAATCGAAGCGCCCCCTTTTCTTCACCTTCATCGGTGAAGGTGACCGGCGAAGAATTGGTGACGTTGTCGAAAGCGGAGTCCGGCAGGTCGTCCAGCCAGTCGTTCAGGTCGGTGGAATACTGCACTTTGTCACCCCAGCCCACGGCAGTTTCCCAGTTGAGGGTGACGTTGCCGGAGGGGTCGAAGGAATGGGTCACTTCGAGTTCCGGGATCTCGATGACCGACTGCACGATGACGTCGGCAACTAGGAGGAAGTTATCGCCATAGAGGGACGTTGCGTTGGCCGTGAGATCCCATTCGAAGGCTAGGAAGCCGAAGTCGAGAGGGTTATTGGTGTTAGTGAACTGCTCGTCAGTGAAGAGGGGAATGCCCTCGATATCAGCCGACCAAGTATTGCTTTCGAGGTCAATCGTGGCAAAGAGATTGAAGAGTTCACTGGGGATAAAGTCAACGAGAGTATCAAACTGGTTGGTTCCGTTTTCCCACCAAATTCCAAACTGTGAGTTGAGGGAATTAGGGTCCTCATTATCGAAACGAATGGATGCGAGGCGGTTGCCGCCAGAGTTGTAAATGCTGATGAAAAAATCATCGCGCCGGTTGTTCGTGGAATCCTCGATTCCAATCAGGGTGTCGATTTCCACGAGCGGAGCTCCACTTGCGATATGATCATAACCCAGATCAAGGGCCACAAAGGTAACGTCGCGGGCGGGTCGCACGAATCCGAGCGATGCTGTTTTCAACAGGGCGGGAAGAACATCTTCGTCGATCGACTGGGCCCCCGAGGTGGTGTCATTCGAGGTCCAGCTGGCGTTGGCTGACCATTGGTTGGCCCCAGTGGCAAAGTCATCAAAATCTGTTTCATAGATTACATCCGCCCGGAGGTGAGAGGCAAGGAGGAGAGGCACAAGAAGCAGTTTCATAAGGGATTATTTTACGGCTTAGGTTAATTTCTCACAAGAAAGGAATTCCTGGTGATGGTCACAAAAGAGGCAGCCGGTTAGACTGCCTCTTGTTCAAATAGGAATGACTTTTTATTGGAGCTTTAGCGGCGGCCTCCAATTGGACGCTCGGGTGGAGCAACGGGACGTTCTTCGTCGTCAGTGTCTTCGTCGTCAGTCTTATCCTTATCTTTATCCTTACCGTATTTGCGGAGGCGGGCATTGAATTCCTCGAGACTCACACCTTCGTTATCGTCTTGATCCAGACGGGCAAAGATCGAAAGTAAGCGTTCCTCTGAAGCTCCCGAGAGAGGCGGGAGAAGGATAAAGTTTTCATAGGAAAGGAGGCCGTCCTCGCCGGCGATCTCTGCAAACTTTTCCGCGCGCTTCTCAGCGATCTTTTCACGGATGGCATCGCGGGCGGCTTCAACTCCCTCCCGCCAAAAGCAAATTCCTCACAGCCAGCACGCCAAAACTCATAACTTGAGTTCATGCACAATCCTCTTCATTCTCTCATATCATGGCTGAATCACTCGATTGGATTATTATCGCCCTATCCCTCGCCATCAGCCTTGGCATCGGCTGGTGGGCGGCCCGCTCGACGAAAAACAACCCGGAGAGTTTCTTCCTCGCCGGACGCTCGATGCCTTGGTGGCTCCTCGGTATTTCAATGGTGGCCACCACCTTCGCCGCCGATACCCCCACGCTTATCGCCGACCTGGTCCGCCAGGACGGTGTCGCCGCGAACTGGCTATGGTGGGGCTTCATTTTCTCGGGCATGTTGACGACCTTCATGTTCGCCCGAAGATGGCGACGCTCCGGCCTCCTTACCGATGTCGAATTTTACGAACTCCGCTACGGCGGGAAACGAGGCGAGTTTTTGAGGGGCTTCCGGGCCCTCTATCTAGGTCTCGTCTTTAACGTGATCGTCATCGCGTGGGTCTCGTTGGCCGCCATTAAGATCTTCGCAATTATGCTCGGTCTCGAGCCGTGGCAGACCGTCCTCATTGGCGCTGGAGTCACGATGGTCTACTCAGCTATTGGAGGCCTCCGCTCCGTTCTCCTCGTCGACCTTTTTCAATTCTCCCTTGCGATGATCGGCTCGGTCGCCGCGACTTACTACGTCCTCAATATGGACGCCATCGGCGGCTTGGACGGCCTCTTTTCACATGAAGCGGTGAAGGAGAAGATGAACATCTTCCCCAAGGACAGGAAAACCTGGATCACCCTGTTCATCATCCCCTTTGCCCTACAATGGTGGTCCGCATACTATCCCGGATCTGAACAGGGAGGTGGCGGCTACGTGGCCCAGCGCATGATGGCCGCCAAGGATGAAAAGAACGCCGGTTGGGCGAGCCTCCTTTTTAACGTGGCCCACTATGCCCTGCGTCCATGGCCCTGGATTCTCATCGCCCTCGCCTCAATTATCGTCTTCCCCACTGTAGAATCGATTGGAGAAGCCTTCCCGAACTTTGATAAAAGTAAATTGGGTCACGACGTGGCTTATCCCGCCATGATCGCCCAGCTTCCGACCGGGCTCAAAGGAGTGGTTCTCGCATCGCTCATCGCCGCCTACATTTCCACCCTCTCTACCCAAGTCAATGTTGGGGCCTCCTATCTCAGTCAGGATTTTTGGCATCGTTTCATCCAGCCAAACTCGTCACAAAAATCTCAGGTGATGACCGGACGCTTTGCCACCGTCATCGTCCTCGCCGCCGGAAGCCTGCTCGCCCTCAATTTAACCAATGCGGAGCAGATTTTTGATATCACCCTATCCATCGGGGCAGGCACCGGACTGGTCTACCTCCTACGCTGGCTCTGGTGGCGCGTGAATGCCTGGAGTGAAATTGCGGCCATGATTGGAGCTTTCGTTGCGACCTACCTCTTTGGTAGCAAAGGACTTCTCCCTTTCCTTGATCCCTTCGGATGGAATGCGGCCGTGGGAGACTGGGGCTA
>Ga0209711_10000331_pt1 | contig 48405 bp, 39 predicted proteins | sample ArcticOcean_MG_C_7_FD_187441 | JGI IMG/M metagenome (GOLD analysis project Ga0209711, IMG submission 187441) | Marine microbial communities from western Arctic Ocean - ArcticOcean_MG_CB11_88 (SPAdes) (version 2) | ecosystem: Environmental > Aquatic > Marine > Oceanic | place: Arctic Ocean... | reverse complement strand
ACTCTTATTGGGGGGCTGCGAATCAGACCTTGAGCAGTCCAACAAGGGCCAGTCCGACGCCAGTTCTTATATCATCGCTAGTAACCAGCGCATGGCTGAGAGTTTAGATTTTACTGATTAGCAATATTTTGCCAATGCCCAGAGAGGTTTGGTTGCCCGTGCACCTGATAATGATGACTTTACTATTGTCTTGCCTTGACGTGCTTTAGTTGAAAAGCGAGAGTTGACTACTGTCTGCTTTGGGCACGGTTGGTTTTTTCCGACGCTGACGGCTGCCTAATTTGTCAAAGATTTGATTCGCCTCTTGGCGATAGTCCGCTTGGGCAAGAGCAGTGCTTAGGCCCTTGCGTGCAGCTCTGATGGCAGAGGCATGATCTACTATAGGCGCTGGATAGTCTTCACCAATCAGGCAACTGGCCCTCTGCTGTAGCGCCGAGCTCATTTTCCAGGGTTCATGAATCCACATGTCCGATACCTGTCTCAATTCTGGAACCCACTGACGGATAAACTGGCCTTTGGGGTCCTGATCTTGGGATTGCTTGATAGGGTTATAAATACGCGTTGTATTGATCCCGGTCACTCCGGATTGCATTTGTAGCTGACTGTAGTGAATACCAGGCTCATAATCGGTAAATACTCGGGCCAAATGGTAGCCTGTTTGCCGCCAATCTAACCACAGGTGGTAACTGGCAAAAGACACTAACATTGCACGCATGCGAAAGGTAATCCATCCGCGATGAACGAGACTTCGCATGCAGGCATCAATAAGGGGATAGCCTGTGCGTCCCTCCGCCCACGCTTGATAATAGCGGGCTGTCTGGCTATGAGTCTGGCGTATTCCCTCATAGGCACTGTGCATACACTCAAATTCAATACTTGGCTGGTCTTCGAGTTTTTGCATGAAATGACAGCGCCACGCTAGACGATTATTAAAGGCGGAAAAACTCCGCTTTTGCTCACCATGCTGGCTAAAGGCGGGTGTTTGTGCAAAAGTTTGCGCGGCTTTGACAACTTCGCGCACTGATAGCGAACCCCAGGTGAGATGCCCTGAGAGTCTAGAGCAGTAGTAATCTGAGCGTGCCGGATTTGAAATATTCTGAACATAGTAGACCGAGCGTCGGGCTAGGAAACTATCCAGTGTTTTTGTCGCTGCTCGGCGCCCGCCCTGTTGAACTGTGCCTGCAATGGTATCGCCAAACATAGGATGATCCGCAGACGGTATGTCACTAATGCTCTCTGCGACTAAGGGAGGGATGCTGCTAGGCGATGGTATAACTGGTTTGGCCATACGGGCGTTGCGTATGCTTGACCAATGATCACGACTTTTCAGCCCCCTTACTACGCCATTATGAGGAAACTCATGGAGAGGAATGTTGTTACTTGTACACCACTGAATGACTTTTTTGTCCCTCTGATAGGTCCAATCATTGCCACACTCTTCATGGGAAAAAATGCCCTTGATACTATATTTACTAGCGATGCGCTGAAAAACATCACACACTTCACCCTCTCGTACCATCAGCGGTTGACCGAGAGCCGCGGTGTCCTCTCGAAGGTCTATTAGACAATCGCGAATAAAAGACCAGTGACGACGCGAGGCAAAATTTTGTTGCCAATATTCTGGTTCAATGACATAGATAGGTAAAACTGGTATTCCGTTGCCTACTGCATGCGCGAGGGGTGCGTGGTCAGTAACTCGCAAGTCGCGCTTAAACCAGACAATGTGAATGGGTTGCTTCATTTTATAGAAATACTATGGTTAGCCTATATTAGTTCTTTAATAATGTTGCCTTTGGAACCCATCAAATTTACTGATCTAGTATTGTTAGGAAAACCTTTAAAGTTACCTCTACAAACTATGGTTAGTTTACGAGTTGATTGAGTTATTGGCTTAGTCGATAACACTGTTTTTGTTTAACAGGCACTAATGTGATGATAATAGTTAGTATTATCAAAATTTCAGTAGTCTTCTTCGTCAGTTAGACATGCTAAGCTCGTTTTTTTCACTGGTCTGAGAGTTATCTGCTGTTAAATATTCTTAAAATATTAACGTGGTTGATGTCGGGTTTGCTGTTGGCGTTAGCCACTGCCTTTACGGGCCTTATGAGACTCCTAGTAAGTCGCTTTTTGAGACCAATACTAGACACACTTTGGTAATCATTGAGGGAAACATATTAAAGGTGTTTTGGTCGAGAGAAGGGGATGCGCCAGAAAGATTGTTAGTGTCGCAGGTGGAGCTCTCTAGACCCCCTGGAATAATTGGCAAGCTACTGAGGGCGCAGAGCTATTGCGGCCTGAGCTATCCTGGAAAGGAGTCGATATGCCAGTAATGTCATCATTGCGCGGCGAAATGAATAGTCCTTTTAACGAATTGCGCGATCCCTACATACTGAGTGATGTCGATGGGAAGGAATATTTCTTTTATGCGGGTGGCGGTGAACAGGCCATTGGCATTGCTTTATTAAAATAGGCTGGGATAAGTGGGTTTTTGTCGCCCGGGTGACACCAAAAGAGGTCAGGTGGGTGTTTAATACACCCACAAAAATTATTAGAAATCATTAAGAGGAATGTCCATTATGCCATCGGCACCATTATCGTTTGCACAACAAAAATTAGATGTCTTGAACGAGCAAAATTTTACCAGCTTAGTGGATGCCTTTAATCAGGCCTGCGAGACATTTGTCGATCGCCCGGCATTCACCTGTATCGGTCAAGTATTAAGCTTTACAGACATCGAGGTTCAAAGCCGTCACTTTGGTGCTTTTTTGACGGAGTCATGTGGTCTTGTGAAGGGTGACCGTATTGCTGTTCAGTTACCCAATTTAAACCAGTTTCCAATCGTTGTTTGGGGCGCGTTGCGAGCGGGATTGACCGTTGTTAATACTAACCCAATGTATACCGCACGAGAACAGCTTCATCAGTTCAATGATTCTGGTGCCAAGGCATTGGTTGTGCTCTCTGATCTATTACCGATTACTGAGCAGGTAGCGCCCAATACCGCTATTGAGACGGTTATTGTCACCAGCGCTATTGATCTGTTGCAGGCACAGCCAACGCCCAAGTCGGCTTTGCCTAATCTTATTAGCTTGCCTGAAGCCTTGGCGCTAGGCGCTAACTTAGCCTTACCTAACGTGCAGTTGAGTATGGATGACCTCGCGGTATTGCAGTATACCGGTGGTACGACAGGCCCGGCAAAAGGCGCCGTATTGACTCATGGCAATGTTTTTGCCGGCATGCGTATGTCTAAACTGAGTGTGTCATTGGAGGGACCTGAGGACGTTATACTCATTGCGCCGATGCCGTTGTACCATATCTTCGGTTTTACCATGAACTTGATCGGTGGTTTTGTCGACGGGAGTCACTCGGTATTGGTGCCGGATCCAAGAGATATCAATGGACTTGTTGAGCTACTTAAACAATACAAATTTACCTCTATGGCTAGTGTCAATACGCTATTACAAGGTTTGATGATGCACCCAGAATTTGATCAAATCGACTTTTCTGGCGTCAAGGGCGTTATTGCGGGCGGTACAGCGTTGGTTAAAGAAATCGCCGATGAATGGCGATCTAGGACAGGCTCACAAATTTTTGAAGGTTATGGACTGTCTGAGACCACAGCAGTATTAACCTGCAACACACCAGATAATAATCGACTCGGCACCGTAGGTATCGCTATGGTTGCTCAGGAAATAAAGTTGATTGATGATCAGGGCAATACTACGCCCAACGGAGAGAGAGGTGAGATTTGCGTGCGCGGTGCTCAGGTGATGCAGGGTTACTGGCAGCGCCCAGAGGCTACAGCGGAGGCAATCGACCCAGAGGGCTGGTTCCGCACTGGGGATATTGGCATTATGAGTGATGATGGCTTTGTCAGTATTGTCGATCGATTAAAGGATATGGTGCTAGTCTCCGGATTTAATGTTTACCCCAATGAAATTGAAGATGTCGTTTACAGCCATCCTGATATTATCGAATGTGCTGTGGTAGGTGTGCCTGACGCGAAAACTGGTGAAGCGGTTAAGTTGTTTGTGGTATCAACCAATCCAGACTTAACCGAGGAGGCTTTGGTGGTTTTTTGTCGTGAGCAGTTGACGGCCTACAAAGTGCCGCGTTTGATAGAATTTAGGGATGATCTACCGAAATCACCGGTAGGCAAAATTTTGAGGCGAGAACTCCGTGACCAATAATAACAAAGAAGCAGAGCAGGGCACTCACTTTGTCCAGTCCAACGGAATTCGTATGGCCTATCAAGAGTTTGGTGATGCGGATGCGCCGACCATACTGCTGGTTGCTGGTCTCTATAATCAGTTGATACGCTGGCCGTTAGAGTTCTGCGAGCTGCTGGTAGCACGCGGCTTTAGGGTTATTCGCTTTGACAACCGTGACATTGGATTGAGTGACAAAATGGAGGGTGAGGTTGCCCCGAGTTTTCTGCGACTAGCGCTTCATTCATGGTTTGGACTACCGGTGAAAGTCCCCTACGGTTTGGACGATATGGCAGCAGATACAGTTGGTTTGCTCGACGCTCTAGATATTAAGGCAGTGCATATCGTTGGCATGTCTATGGGTGGAATGATTAGTCAGCTGGTTGCGGGGCTCTATCCGACTAGAGTACTTTCACTGACTTCTATCATGTCGAAAACTGGCGCCTTCGGGAAAGGCGCAGCCTCCCTTTCTGTGGCCAGGCAGATGGTAAAACCCATTCCCAAAGGAACCTCTGCATTGGATAATTCAGTAAAGACCCGACAGATGTTTGGTAGCCCAGGGTATTTAGAGTCAGATGAGAAAGTGGCTATAGACGTCAAGTCTGAATTTAAACGGTCTAACAATCCGGCCGGTTACCTGCGTCAAATGGCGGCGATTCGCTCGGCTCCTAGTCGTAATAAATTACTTAACAGCCTTAAAATACCAGTGCTAATTATTCATGGAAACCAAGACACACTGGTTGATGTGAGTGGAGGCATAGAGACAAAAAAACAGATACCCCATGCAAAGCTGGTTCGCTTTGAAGGCATGGGCCACACGCTCCCACAGCCACTACTGGCAGAGTTTGCCGATTTGATTCAACAAACAGCAAATACAGCAGGGACATCAACGCCTTAATCTCAAACCTGATTTTTAATATGCTTGGGTGCGTCGTCAAATGTACCAAATAGTTACATTTGACGACGCATGTCAGGATTGACTATTGGCTAATAGAGATTGAAATTTTGCCAAAATGTTTATTGTCAATTTGATGTTGAAAGGCGTCAGCTAATTGCGCTAAATCAAAGGTATCACTGATGATAGGCCGAATAGATGTAGAGTCTAAATAGTCGAGCATAGCCAGTTGCGTTTGCTGATTGGCCATAGCAACACCACTCAGACGAATCTGTTTCATGAAGATGCGTGGAAGAATAATTTCACTTACCGATGGCCCACTCAAAACACCGATGAGTGCAATGTGCCCACCGAGCTTTACGGCACGAACCGATTCTCCAAATGTTCCGCCGCCGCCAACTTCAATAACGTGGTCAACACCTAATCCGCCGGTCTTAGCGAGCACTGCTTTGCCCCACTGTGGCTCATCTTTGTAGTTAATGACTTCATCGGCACCCAACGCCTGCAATTTTTTAAGTTTCTCATCAGACGAGGAGGTGGCAATAACTTTTGCACCCATAGACTTTGCTAGTTGCAGCGCGAAGATCGAAACACCACCAGTACCTTGCACTAGGACTGTTTCGCCGGCTTGGAGCTTGCCATCGTTAACTAATGCGCGCCATGCGGTTAATCCCGCACAGGGCAATGTAGCCGCCTCAGCCATAGTCCAGTCTTTGGGGGTGCGGGTTATAGACTTTTCAGATATGGCGATATATTCAGTTGAGTAGCCGTCTTCGTTATCACCAATGAAACTCAGTAATTGATACTGTGGTGGCCCTTCAATCCAGTTAGGGTAACAGCAACTCATGACCGAATCACCGATGCTCCATAGAGATACACCCTCACCTACGGCAACGATTTCTCCGGCACAATCAGAGAGCACCACACGGCCGTCTTCGGTTGGAATTTGACCAAGAGCAACAAGTAGATCATGGTAATTAAGGCTACTTGCAGCCACTTTGATTATCACCTGACCTGCTTTAGCAATGGGCTTGTCGACCTCAACCACATTTAGGTTGTTTAGTCCTCCGGGACTGGCTAATTTTATTTGTCTCATGGGCATGAACCTTTAAACCTTAGTAATATCAACGGAGGCAAATTTTTACATTTTATGAGCGAGGATACAAAGTAATAATCTATGTAATTAGAATATTTCGGACGTTATCTGATGTACAAAAAATTGATGTGCATTAATAGAAAGCATTATGAGAAGGGAAGCTTAGTTGGGGTAGTGCCCCAACAGCATGTTCACCAGCATGTCAGCATGGGTTTCTATGACTTGCTCTTGCAGACAGTCAAAGCCAAATAGCAACTCACACTCAGGTTGAAATGAGAATATGGTGGCGCAACTACTAACCATAATGTAATACCAATGAGCAAATTCTCTGGAGTTAAGATCGAGCGCCTTCGATACATACTGCTGCATATAAGCACTACCAGGTTTAATATGGTTGGCTACCAGATAATCTATACGCCAAGATTTCTGGCGAGCTTCTTGCGCCATCAGGCGGCTTATTTCAGGATACTGTGCAGCCATGCGTACATGGAAGCGAATCAGCATGGCGACTCCCTCACGCGGGGACATGTCTGGCAGCAGAGAGACCCCGGTACTTCGTTGCTCTAAAACCAGGTTGAATGCGGCATCAGCTACGCATTTCCAGAAGTTTTCTTTACTGCCAAAATGATAGACAAGCATTCCGCGCTTTACTCCGGCGGCTATCTCCACGTCGCGAACCGAGGTCGCTGCAAAGCCAATTTCTGCAAACAGGGGTGTGGCAGCTTTGATCATGCTGGCACGGGCCAGTTCAGTTCTAGCCTGCGTTCGACGAGTGCGCTTAATAGGGGCTCTGATTTTTTCTTCGATACCGGAGGTCATAGTGTTATCTATACGTGATGGGCTCCTTATCAATATAGTAAAGCATAGCTGGGTCTGCAGATTATTATATGCTTATGTATATATTCACGGCTAACTTCGAGGCCTTAGTAGTGGCATTATTTTAGCTGGTGATCTAATGGAAAAACATTAGGGAGGATTGAGGTTAACCGTTTGCCATTGGCTATTGAAAATAAAACGCAGCGATTGAATGGAGCCCAACCCTTCAATATTAACTAGATTGGTCTGCCTCTTCCATACCGATTGCAGCGCATTGGCAAATACCTGAATCTGAGGGATTGAGGGTGGTAGAGGTGCTTCCTGATAGACCCAGAAAAACTTACCATCGACTTCATGGCCGACGTAGCTGATGGCGATGGGTAGTTGGTCGCTAATCCGCAGCGCGAATTGACCTTGAATGTACTCACTAAAGCGCATTTGCGTATCGGGATCATTTATTATGTCAGTGTTACCGCCAAACAGCTTGGTTAGGGCATGTTCAGCGTCATGAATGTTAAATCTATGGCTAATCTCGAATAGACCACTGTTTTTGTTGGCCAGCACGACCGTGATACTGGTTTTTTGCTCGTGCGCACCCACATTGCCGCTAAGTATAATTAATACGGCAAGGTAGATGGCACACAAAACGTTAGGCATAAAATTCACTTTTTCTTGGGTTTTACTTTCGGCTCTTCAAGTTCAGTTTTTATGTCATGCATGACATCTCTGCGCACCTTGTCGGTACTCTTTTTAGATTTGTAGGCATTGATTCGCGAGGGAATAATTTTGCGCGGGTAGTGGTTGTTATGTACGTTGACATCTGCTGTCTCCCAACCTGCGTCAACGGTGACAGAGCTCAGTTTGTTGTCGGTAACAATTAGCTTTTTCACCTGATGAGGCGCTCTACGCCATATTTCAGCGGGAATATACCGATCTTCTATATCGCCATTTTCATAGGTAAGTTGCAAAAGGATAGGCATTACCAGACCGCCTAAATTTGAGAACTCTAAAACATAATAGTGTTTGTCTTCTCTAACGGCTCTTTCTAATGCTGTGCGTTCCCATGGCTCAAGATCAACGAGCATTTGCTGATATTTATTGCGCTCTTTATTGGTCACGGTGAAGCGGTCATTCTGATCATAGAAATCGCTGACATCAGCGTTCTTATCAAGCCATAAAATACTGCCCTCAGCCTTGTTGCGTTCTACAAATAATGATGACGGTTTGTCTGCTTCATCCTTGCGCTGGCGCGCGAAGTCTATGTCTGGATCTTTAGTGTCCAATCGAAGTTCGGATACCTTATCAAGGGAGATATCAACATGATCAGTGGTATAGAACCAGCCGTGCCAAAACCAATCAAGGTCAACGCCGGAGGCTTCTTCCATGGTGCGGAAAAAATCTGATGGAGTAGGGCGTTTGTATTTCCAGCGCTGTGCATATTCCTTAAAGGCAAAATCAAACAACTCACGACCCATTATCACCTCGCGCAGAATATTTAATGCTGCGGCTGGTTTTGTGTAGGCATTAGGGCCCAAGCGCAGCACACTGTCTGACTGAGTCATGATAGGTACTTGGACGGTTGATTTCATATAATCGGTAATGTCTCGCGGCTCAACACCCCAGGGCATCATCGGGTCCCACTCTCGTCCCGCGACACCATCAAGAAAGCTATTTAGTCCTTCATCCATCCAGGTCCATTGGCGCTCATCAGAGTTGACGATCATAGGGAAGTAGATATGGCCTATTTCGTGTATGACGACACCAATTAAAAAGCGCTTTTCGGCTTGAGTGTACGTTCTTGAGCCATCTTCATGCCAAGTTGTTCTCGGCCCGTTAAAGGTGATCATTGGATATTCCATACCGCCGACAGGACCGTTTACACTTTGGGCCACAGGGTAGGGGTAATCAAAAGAATAGCGCGAGTAAACCTCCATAGTGTGGATAACAGACTCGGTTGAATATTTTGACCACAAGTCACCGCCTTCTTTAGGGAAAAACGACATCGCCATGACTAGGGGTTGATCGTCGCCACCCTGTTGATGACCTTTGGCATCCCACATGAATTTTCGTGATGAGGACCAGGCGAAATCTCTCACATTATTGGCTTTAAAGCGCCAAGTTTGGCTATTTGTACTGGCAGTTTTTTCTTTCTCTAGCGCTTCTTCAGCAGTCACGATATAAACCGGACGCTCTGCGTCTTTGGCTGTTATTAAACGCTCTCGCTGCTGTTTACTGAGTACCTTTTTGGGGTTTTGTAATACCCCTGTGGCTGCGACTATGTGATCATCGGGTACGGTTAGGCTGACATCATAATCACCAAATTCCAGTGTAAACTCACCACGCCCTAAAAATTCTTTATTGTGCCACGCTTCATAGTCGGAATAGGCCGATACGCGGGGAAACCACTGGGCTAATAAGAATATATCATTGCCGCCATCGCGCTCATCATCTGGAAAATGCTCATAGCCGGCCCTTGCCGATACCGCATCTTCTTCAAGGATATTGAATTGATAGTCCATCTTAATCAATGTGGTTTGCCCAGGTTTTAGCGGGCTAGGTAAATCAATACGCATTTGCGCGCCAACCACAATATTAGACAATGGCTTGTTATTACTATCCCGTACATCGCTAATTTCGTAACCTGGCTCGTTATCAGCGTAGTACTGTTGTCGTCTCAACTCACCGAAGCTAATACCGGCGGGTGCATCACCATTATTCGATTTAGTGCCTGGTCCACGACGACCAATTCCAGCGAAATCACCAGACATTTCGGCCATTGAATCTGCTTTTAAGCGATTTTGTTCAAGCTGCAACCACAGGTATTTCAGAGTTTCAGGTGAATTGTTGGTGTAGCTGATCTGTTGACTTGCGCTGAGGTGCCGTTTAGTTTCGTCGAGTACCGCAGTGATTTTATAGTCAACCTGTTGCTGCCAATAGTCGCGGCCAGGTTCGCCAGAAGCAGATCTATAGCGATTTGGGGTAGGTAATATTTCTTCCAATTGACGAAATTTATCGACAAAGTCGCCTTTAGTTTGATTCACCGCGCTGGCATGTGATATTGAAGAAATGAGTGCAAGGCTGAGTAATAGTAGTTTGTAGCGCAAAATTAGTTCCTCTTTGTATAGGCAAGGTTATTTTAGACGAATCTATGCTTTACCGTATACCCAATTTGGGTTAATTGGCACTATGCAGTGCATCATTAAGTTCGACAGCAGTTTTATTGGTCAAGCACTCAACCTTTCCCGTGATGGAGTTCCGTCGGAAGAGCAGATCACTCTGCCCCGAGAGGTCTCGGGCTTTAATTTTTCCGCTAACTCCTTTGTGGTCATCCAAAAGGGTGACAATGGTGCCGCCAGTCACATAGAGACCTGCTTCAATGGTGCACCGATCTCCGAGCGATATTCCAGCGCCCGCATTAGCGCCAAGCAGGCATTTTTCACCCAGTGAAATAACTTCAGTACCGCCGCCGGATAAAGTTCCCATTATTGATGCACCTCCACCAATGTCTGAGCCTGCACCGCAGAATACACCCGCTGAAATGCGACCTTCAACCATATTCGGCCCCTGAGTGCCGGCGTTGAAGTTAATGAAGCCCTCATGCATGACGGTAGTGCCCTCGCCAACATAAGCGCCCAGCCTGACTCGGCTGGTATCAGCAATACGTATGCCAGTGGGCACTACGTAGTCGACCATTTTGGGGAATTTATCCACACAGTCTACCTGTATTGGGTTTCCCGCCATACGCGCGGCTAACGCACGATCAGGAAGCTCTTGAATATCTATGGCACCGACGTTGGTCCATGCGATATTTTTTAATACGCCAAAAATTCCTGAAATATTGGTTTGATGTGGCTTGACCAATCGGTGCGACAGCAGGTGTAGCTTAAGATAGCCTTGCGGCACTGACATTGGTGCTGCATCGCTAGAGAGCATTACAGCGACGATCTGTTTTTCTGAAGCTTGCAGGGCGAAGACAGTCTCGGCTAGTTGTTTATAGCCGTTTTGGTCTAGTGCACTTGCTAGCGAGGAAAGCTGTTGGCTCGAGGGCTCTATATCACCGTTGTTTAAATCTAGGCTTGAGGTGAGAATCGCCGCTAAGTCATTGTCTGGATTGAGCATTGGCACAGGGTAAAAAACCTCCAGCCATTCTCCAGCGGTGTTTTTAGTGCCAATACCAATGCCAAACGCGTAAAGATTGTTCATAAGATCGTTATTTTCCTGTTGGTTTTACTTAAAAATTGAGTGGTAGTGCTCTGGCTTAAAGCCGATAGTAATAATACCGTTGTTATCCAGAATAGGGCGTTTAATCATGGCAGGATTGGCCAGTAACAGTGCGGCTACATTATCACAGGTGGTGCTTTGCTGAATACTAAGATCGAGCTTGCGCCAGGTCGTGCCACGACGATTCAACACCGTTTCCCAGCCCGCGCTGTCAATCCATTGGTTTATTTGATCAATGCTTAGGCCATCTGCTCTGACATCATGAAAATTATGCTCAACGTTTTGCTCAGTTAGCCAAAGGCGTGCTTTTTTTACGGTATCGCAGTTTTTGATGCCAAATAGGGTAGTCATGGGTAATGTGTTGCTCTATTTTTGGCCTGCAATAGTAGCAAAAGTTACGCGTCATATCCGCAAATAAGCGCAGCCTTTTAGGCGGCCAAAATTGAGCACAAAAAAAGCCCCTCACAGGGAGGGGCTTTTGGCGTATTACAAACGTTAAATCTAGAATGCAAACTTCAATCTAACATAAGCCATACGACCTCGTGCATCGTGCTGACGCGAGTCATAACTAAAGTTAGCTGCATCCCATACCAACGGTGGCTCTTCATCAGTTAAGTTCAAAACACCCATAGTGATTTGTGTATCCACAGAAGACATTGTTAACTGGTAGTTGTATTGAGCATCCCAAGTAAGATGGCTGTCGATGTTACTAGAGTAGCCTGCTGGAGGAGCTGCTCGTGTAGTCTCATATGCAGCAATATAACGTGCGGTTACAGACGCTTGGTGAGCTCCAGTTTCCCAACGTAATGATGCATTAGCTTTTGTATCAGGCAACGAACGCGCAAAGTTGTCGTGGTTAAAGAGACCAACTACATCAGTTTTTTGACCATTGACCGGAATTTCATAGCTCAAGTAATGACTTAGATCGACAGTCAAGTCGAGGTTACCCAAGCTGCTCTCTGGGAAGTCATAGGCAACTTCAATATCAATACCATCAGCATTTACGGATGCGGCATTAAAGTAATTAGTGGTAATGCCGAACAGTGTACCGCCTTCAGTACGTTTGATATCAGATTGGCTTGGATCAGCAACAACTTTACCTTGAGCACTTTCAATCGTAATTAAGTTCGTATAATCCACAGCCCAGTAGTCTAAGGTCACCTGTAAGTTATCACTTGCAGACCAAACTGCACCAAGATTGATGTTGTCTGCTTCCTCAGGTTTGAGATCAGCATTTGCATTTTGCGCAACACGAATGAACGCGGTGCCACCTTTAGCGGTTCCGTCAGCATTAAAGTCCTGAATACCCTGCAGACTAACCTGACTGGCGTAAAGCTGTGCAAGCGAGGCTTCGCGATAAGAGGTGGACGCAGATGCGCGCAGGATTAAGTTATCTGTGGCTTCAAAGCGCATAGAGATCTTAGGATCAAAGGTAGAGCCCGAGTCAAGATTTTCATATCGTCCAGCGAATCCAATATCCAAAGAATCAGTAATACTACGCTGGAATTCTGCGAACATAGCCCATGCTGATCTAGATTCATCAGCATTGACACCACCGCCTAGGAACAGAAGATCCGCCGGTTTGGTTAAGTTGCCCGCAGCATCAAATTCAACTCGGCTGATATCATTACGATTTACTTCTAATGATTCGTTTCGTAGTTGAACACCCGATGCGAAGTCAAATCCACCGATTTCACCATCAACAACAAGATCGAAAACGGTTAGTGCTGTATCGGTAGCGGTTTGCTGCTCGACTGATATATAGTCGATAAGCGCCTGACTGTTGGCTAGAGGGTCAAATAGATTCCAGCTCTCATTGCCATTCGGCCCACCAGTTCCTGCTATGGCGGCGGCAAATTTAGAGGTGCTGGTGTCCGGCTGAGCGCCATATCCATCATAGTTACTATGCGTCAAAGCGGTGTTGAAGTGATAGTCACCAAAATCACCGTCGAGTTCAAACGCTGCTCTGAAGTGCGTGTTGTCACGGGTTGCTAACGGTGAGTCAAAGGCTGAGCCAAGAGGGCGGCCTAACCACAACACTGGCACGCCAAACGGATTTCCCGCTTGACCAGGCATTATGGCGCGAGACGGGCTCAAATAGGATAATGCAGGATAGCTGGGGGACTGGGGATTATCCAGAACTTCAACATTGGCCCACATCGCTTCAGCATTGAATTCCATACCGTTGTCGAGATCATGCTGCAGGCTACCGAAAAGGTGTGTGCGCGTCTCTTCGTTCACGATATTGAATCTTGGTCCGTATTTAAAACCACATCGTTGGCCATTTGCTTGTGGAATAAGGATTCCACCATTTTCGATACAGCCAGCATCGGCGACGTTTTCAAATGGAGTATAGGTACCGGCATAGGCACCAGAATCAACGGTAGATGGGCCGAATAGGAGAAACGAATTGCCTAACCCTGAATTGGCATTTTCGATAAGTGTCGGACGGTCCGCACCGCTCAAGTTTGAGCGATCCATGTATTGAGCTGCAACGACAACGTTAGTGCTCTCGTCAGCCCAACCGTGCAAGAAGCTGAATTGGGTGTCTGTTTGACTGTCTGAGGTGGTTGATTGTTGAAATACACCAATCTCAGTTCCCACAAAGTCGCTTCTCGTAATATAGTTTACTACTCCCGCAATGGCATCAGACCCATAGACTGCAGCAGCACCTTCTTTAAGAACTTCCACACGCTCTATTGCAATAGCAGGAATCATACTAGTGTCGACAAAGCTAGATCCGTCATTGGCGACGGCTGCAGCCAATGTGTTGCGGCGACCATTGACGAGTACGAGAGTCGAGCCCAGTCCAAGTCCTCTTAAATTAACATTACTTGTGCCCTGCGTACTGCCAGAGGTAAATGAATCAGGTACATTCTCTGCACCAGAGTTGGCCGTCATGTTTCGAGTAATGTCGGAGATAGACATAGCACCCATTTGATCGATGTTATCTCTGTCGACAATAACGATCGGTGACGCACCGTCTTTTGCGCTCGACTTTAAGTAGGATCCCGTAACGAGTACTTCTTCTATCTTAGTGTCTGTGCCTTCTTGAGATATTGCAAATGAGCTTGCTGTTAATAACGGAATTAATGCTAATGATGGTAGCTTTTTAAACTTCATAGACTGCCCCTGATTATTTAAATAGATTTATTTTTATAAGCATTACTACTATGCACATGTAAAAGTAGAAGTAAAGATAGACCATAATATAATGACTATTCACTGCGCAAGTACTTATCGCTTTTCGATGCAAAATGTGACATAAATTGCCATAAGTGTCAATAAGGTTTGCATGCAGTATTATTCTGTAAAACCATATCGTCATCCACTCCATCATTAAAGCCTAAACGTTATGCTTAGTTTATTTATCGATCTAATGACATATCTATTTTTGAACAATAGGAGAGGAGCGGCGTAATTATTCACCTCGGTCTAGGGCTTTTTCGCAGTAAAGGGGTTTTTTCTTTTGGGATAGCAGGTTGTGCAGATATCGCAGACACGACCATCACAGCCGCGAGCCGAGCAGAATTCACGCCCGTAAAATATAATTTGTAAGTGAAGGCTATTCCAATGGTCTCGATGAAAAAGTTGCTTTAGGTCACGCTCTGTCTGGGTGACATTTTTACCTTTGGTAAGCCCCCAGCGCTGCGCTAAGCGATGGATGTGTGTGTCTACGGGGAAGGCAGGATACCCAAACCCTTGCGACATAACCACCCCGGCGGTTTTATGGCCTACGCCCGGGAGACTCTCTAAATCCTCGAAATTAGAGGGTACTATGCCATCAAACTGGTCGACAAGAATTTTTGACAATCTTGAAATTGCAGAGGACTTTTGCGGAGCTAGTCCGCAGGGCCGCACTACTTTATAAATACTGTCCACCGGCACATGCTGCATATCAAATGGGTTGTCTGCTAATTCAAAAAGGGCCGGTGTGACTTTATTGACGCGCTCATCTGTACATTGAGCACTTAAAAGTACAGCCACCAACAGTGTGAAGTTATCTTTGTGGTCAAGCGGCACAGGAGTTTCTGGATACAGTGCAGTTAGGCGCTCTAAAATAAAGGCAGCACGCTCTTTTTTGAGCATCAGTTATTCACCTGAGGATTAGGTAGTGAACTAATAAACTGCTTAATACGCAATGCAGCCTCTACACACTCTTTGGTGCTTGCCACCAGAGCCATGCGTACCCGATTTTGACCAGGGTTAACATTGGCGCCGGGTCTGGATAAGAATTGACCGGGCAACAAAGTAACATTTTGCTGGGCAAACAGTTGTTGTGCAAAATCGATGTCATCGATGGGAGTTTTAGGCCACAGATAAAAGCTTGCTTGCGGGTCTGGAAAATCCATACAAGTAGTTAAGATTTCTGTGACGGCATTAAATTTATCACGATACAGCGCTCTATTTTTAATGGTGTGGCTTTCATCTTGCCATGCGGCTATGGATGCTTTTTGCACCGGCAGAGACATACTACAGCCATGGTAGGTTCGGTAGCTGAAAAAACTTTGGATAAGCGTTTTATCACCGGCGACAAAACCGGACCGCAAACCGGGTAAATTAGACCGCTTGGAAAGGCTGTGAAAAACGACACAACGCGAATAATCATTGCGACCTAGTTGCTCACAAGCTTGTAACAGACCAGGTGGTGGTGCCGACTCATTCAGATAGACTTCGGAGTAGCATTCATCACTAGCGACGATGAAATCGTAGCGGTCGGCAAGTTCAATGGCGTGTCGCATTTGCGCCAAGCTCATTACTGCGCCGGTTGGGTTTCCAGGAGAGCACAACTGCAATAATTGGCATCTTTCCCATACGTCTATGGGAACTGCTGACAGGTCTGGGATAAAGTCCTCAGCCGGATTACAGTCAAGGTAGTAGGGCTGTGCGCCCGCTAAGATGGCTGCGCCTTCATATATTTGATAAAACGGGTTGGGTGTAACCACCAGTGGCAGGGCTCCCATATCGTCGCGGGATATTGACGCTTGGGTGAAAGCAAAGATAGCTTCTCTAGTACCACATACAGGAAGCACCTGAGTGTCGTAATCAATACTGCCTAACTTTAGATCAAAGCGCTTTTCTAACCACTCACTAATAGCTTGCCTAAGTTCGCTGGTTCCTCTTGTTGTTGGATAGCGACCGATACTTTCAATATTGTCTATTAACGTTTGTTTTACAAAATCGGGCGCAGGATGTTTGGGTTCACCAATGGACAGTGATATGTGGCTTAGATGCGTGGGAGGATGGATGCCAGATTTCAGGTCTGCCAGCCGCTCAAATGGGTAGGGGTGTAGTTTACTTAAATCAGTATTCATGCGCTCAGTGCCGTATTTTCATATGCTGGAGTTCATTCCCTTCGACATCTTCGCGATTGCGGGCGTCTAATTCGTTGCAAATCGTCCGCTGCAGTTCCTGATTAAAGTCAGTGTCAAGTAGCGGTTGATGGTTTGAGTCGGTTAAGTAAAAGACGTCTTCGACCCTCTCGCCCAACGTTGCGATTCTAGCGTTGTATACATTAATTTCATAGCGTAAAAATATACTGGCAATATGGGCTAAAAGACCAGGTCTATCTGGCGTTATAACCTCGAGAATAGTGGCGCTAGAGTCTTTGTCATTGCGTAACGACGCCACAGTCTTTAGCGCGAAATGTTTTAGCTGCCGGGAGGTTCGTCGCTGTACATCTAAACTTATGTTTTTGGGGTTTGCGATACCTCGCTTTAAACTGGAGACGATTTTTGCACACAGTTTGATGTTTTTACCCAATGGCTCGCCATCGTCGTCTAAAACATAAAAGACATCGAAGGCTTGACCGTCGCTGGTAGTCTGTAATCGCGCGTCTTGAATGTTAAGTTGTAATTTATCGAGCACTGCGGCTATGACTGAAAATATTGTTTGTCGGTGCTTGGCATGAACAAATATTTGAGTGGCAATGGGCACTTCAACGCCCAGGTCCCGAATCAAAATAACAGGCTCATTAGGGTTGGGGTTATTGAAAACAGCTTCTGTAAAGCCGGCTATATCATCAGCACGTTCACGCAAGAAAAGTTCGTCATCCACGTCATGCCAGATGAGGAGAGCCTCACCTTGAGATATACCCTTGGTTTCTAGTCGTTGCAATACGGCGGCTTTTGCGGATGCGACCCAAGTGGCCCTTGTAGCGGGAGCACTAAGACCTTCTTGGAGGACACGTTTCGTCTCGAAGTACAAGTTATGCATCAGAGAGCCCTTCCAGTCGGTCCAAAGCTTCGGGTTAGTAGCATTGATGTCGGCAACCGTAAGCAGGTAGAGGTGTTCCAAATGCATTACATCGCCCACATGGTTGGCAAATTTGTAGATGACATCTGGATCTGAGGTGTCTTCTCTCTGAGAAACGGTTGACATTAGCAGATGGTTTTCTACTATCCAGTGCAGAAGGTCTATTTCTTCTGGCTGCATGCCGTGCCGTTTGGCAAAATCAGCTATATCGATGGCACCCAGTTTTGAGTGATCACCACCTCGACCTTTGGCAACGTCGTGGTAGAGGGCGGCGATAATTATTAACTCGGGTTTAGCGAGGTTTTTATAAATATGCGAGGCAACAGGAAACAGTTTTCTCATCTCAGGACGAACAAATCTACGAAGATTTTTAACCACCTGAAGGGTATGCACGTCCACCGGGTAGATGTGAAACAAGTCGTGTTGTGTCTGCCCGACAATGCGCCCAAATTCAGGAAGATATTTTCCAAGAATGCCGTAGCGATTCATTCGTTGCAGTTGCACAGAAAGCTTAAATGGCACGCGCAGCAGGCGCATAAATAAATCTTTGTTGGCAGAGTCTGAGCGAAAGTCATCATCGATCAAATCTCTGTGCAGTCGGATTTGCCTTATGGTTGCCGCTCGAATTCCTAAAATATTGTCGTTTTCCCCCAGAATAACAAATAGCTCGAGCAGCGCTGAAGGATTATTTTTGAACACCGATTCCTCCACCGTGTCCAAATAATTGTCACGAATCAGAAAGCGATCATTAATGACTGCGACGTGTTTGGCTTTTCCTTTCCGGTAGATAGCTTCGTCAAGATATTGCAAAAGCACATCATTGAGTCCTCTGATGGATAGAACAACCTGGTAATAGCGCTGCATGAATTTTTCAACTGCCAGCTTACCTTCACTGTCGGAGTACCCCAGCATAGTGGCAAGTTTTCGCTGGTAATCAAAAAGTAGCCGCTCTTCGGGGCGCCCAGCAATCAGATGCAATCCATACCGAACTCTCCACAGAAACTCTTCATCGCGACGAAGAGTCAAATACTCTTCCTCGCTAAGAAAACCCTTCTGAACAAGTTGAGAGCGCCGATGGACATTAAAGTGGCGCTTGGCTGTCCAGTTAGCTAGCTGTATGTCTCTCAATCCACCCGGAGCCTCTTTGACATTAGGTTCGAGGTTGTATTCTGTATCATCATGTTTGTGATGACGGGCTAGCTGTTCGTCAATTTTTCCTCGGTAAAAATTGGCTGATGCCCAGATTTTGTCAGGGCCGGTTTTCGCCAACATAGTCAATCGAAGCTGAGGGTCACCACAGATTAGACGCGTCTCCATAAGATTAGTAGCAATGGTAATGTCGCGTTTTGCTTCGCTGACACATTGCGATAACGATCTAACACTGTGGCCGATTTTTAACTGGATATCCCAAAGAAAGGTTAAAAACTGCTCGATGCTTGCCTTATGCTTGGAGGCATTATCTGTTCGCATTAAAATCAAAAGATCAATATCTGAGTGAGGGTGCAGCTCACCGCGACCATAGCCACCAACGGCAATTAGGCATATGTCCTTGTCCCAGCGGAATCTTACCCAGGCTAAGGATATCAGGAGGTCCGCAAAGCGAGCGGCTTCGTTGACCAGCGTATGGATGTCTTCCCCTTCATGAAAGCGATTGTTGAAGTGAGCCTTTGAGGCGTCAAGAGCATTTCGAAATACCGTGATTGGTTCTTGAGTTTCCAGGTCGAGAAGAAAACGCTTTTGATCAAAAAACAGAGGCGCATTCAAAAGGGTGTTTTGTGGCGGCACCAGCGATTTGGTTGGCATTAGTGACACGGCAGTAATCTCCAGATTAAAACGATTCTTCTTGGCGACCAGTAAAAATTTCACAGCCGTTAGCAGTCACAGCCATGGTATGTTCCCATTGCGAGGAAAGTCGTCCATCTCTGGTCTCGACAGTCCAGCCGTCTGATTTCAACTTGGTTGTGAACTTGCCTGCATTAACCATTGGCTCAATAGTAAAGGTCATTCCTTCTTTGAGCTCCATTCCGGTATTCGGTTTCCCGTAATGTACGATTTGTGGCTCTTCGTGGAACGCTGTACCAATACCATGTCCGCAGTAATCGCGAACCACCGAATAGTAGTTGTTTTCTGCGTGGTTTTGAATGATATGCCCAATGTCTCCGAGGCGGACCCCGGGGCCGACGATTTCAATGGCCTTATAAAGACATTCTTGGCTAACTTTTAGCAGGCGTTCTGCATGAGGCGCTACTTGACCAACACAGAACATTTTACTGGTATCCCCAAACCAACCGTCTTTGATAACGGTAACATCGATATTGATGATATCCCCATTTTTGAGGATTTTCTTATCAGAGGGAATACCATGGCAAATGACTTGGTTAATTGATGTACAGATAGACTTTGGGAAACCGTTATAACCAAGGCAGGCAGGAATTGCTTTTTGAACGTTTACAATATGATTGTGACAGATTTGGTCAAGTCTCTCTGTGCTAACGCCAGGGACCACATAGGGTTCTATTAGCTCAAGAATCTCAGCAGCCATGCGTCCCGCGACGCGCATCTTGACAAAATCATCCTTGCTACGTAGCTTTATTGTCATGTGATCTCCTTGGGCGAGTAGTCGAAGGCGTTATTGTACCCATCTTCTGCCTGTTGGGGGAATGTTCAGCGAGTTTTTGTTAGCCCATTAAAAGAATGTAGCCTGTGATTATAATGTTGGACCAAGGTTGGTAGACGAAACCGGTACATTGATAGCTTTTTTCCTTTATCTAGCGCCTGCCATATGGTATAAAGCGCGCCGTTGTAGGAATGAACCTGCAACTATTTTATAGCTAGTTAAACGACACACACGTTCCGACACGAAGGTCTGGGTGCTTGCATTGTGAATTATTGCTCTGCGGGTTGATCTTTGGGGGATGTGGAGGCTTAACCCCAAGAGGAAAAATTATGTCTATTGTCAGTATGCGCGATATGTTGCAGGCTGGTGTGCACTTTGGCCACCAAACCCGCTTCTGGAACCCCAAGATGAGTCAGTTTATTTTCGGCTCACGAAACAAAGTTCACGTCATTAATTTAGAGCACACAGTTCCAGCTTTTAACGAAGCCCTGGAAATTCTTCGTGTTGAAGCAGCAAAAGGTAACCAGATATTATTTGTGGGTACCAAAAGAGCTGCGCAGAAAATTATTAAAGAGCAAGCCGAACGTTGCGATATGCCTTATGTAAGTCATCGTTGGTTGGGCGGTATGCTCACCAATTATAAAACGATTAGAGCATCCATTCGTCGTTTTCGAGATCTAGAGTCTCAGGAAAGCGATGGTACGTTCGACAAGCTGAACAAGAAAGAAGTTCTAACGCGAACGCGTATGAAAGATAAGCTCGAGAATTCTATCGGTGGTATCAAGGATATGAATGGCTTGCCTGATATTTTGTTTGTCGTTGATGTTGATCACGAGCGTATTGCGATCAATGAGGCTAACAAGCTAGGTATTCCAGTAGTGGGTATTGTTGATTCGAATAGTAATCCGGACGGTGTTGATTACATCATTCCAGGTAACGACGATTCTATTCGAGCCATTAAGCTTTACGCTGCTTCAATTGCCGATGCAGTACTAGAAGGCAAAGCACAGTCTGCAACTATCACTAGTAAAGACGAGTTTGTAGAGCAAACTGAAGATGTTACAGCTGCACCTGAGGTCATAGCTGAGGTAGAAGCTGCTGAGCCGCAAGTCGAGGTTGTCGCAGAAGCGCCAAAGGCCGACGAAGCGGTATAACTGCTAGCGACTTTATAGTTATCTAAAGGGGGTTTTGGCCCCCTTTATTTTAAACGAAAAACACGATTATGAGAGGAATATGATGTCACAGGTAACATCAGCATTAGTAAAAGATCTGCGCGAGCGCACTGGTTTAGGAATGATGGAATGTAAGAGAGCTCTGGTTGAGGCCGGTGCTGATATCGACAAGGCAATTGAAGAGTTGCGCAAGTCGAGTGGTATGAAGGCGGCGAAAAAAGCTGGTCGTACCGCAGCTGACGGACTCGTGTCGGTGAAAGTTGACGGTGGGTTTGGTGTAGTTGTTGAAATTAACAGTGAGACTGACTTTGTTGCTAGAGACGAAGGTTTTCAAGGGTTTGTTCAAACCGTAGTCGACGCAGCTTTTGACTCCAAACAAACTGACATGGCAGCGTTGATGTCAGGTGAGCTAGAGTCTTTGAGAGAAGCTCTAGTACAGAAAATTGGCGAGAATATTTCGCCACGTAGAGTCTCTAATATCGATGCAGCCGTGGTTGGTGGATATGTTCACAGTAACAACAGAATCGCTGTTATAGTAGGCCTTAGCGGTGGTGACGAGGCTCTTGCTAAAGATGTAGCAATGCATGTGGCAGCGGTGAATCCTGCAGTGGTGAGCTCAGATCAGATGTCTCCAGAAGTGGTTGCTGCTGAGAAGGAAATTTATGCGGCGCAAGCCAGAGAGAGCGGTAAGCCCGAGGAAATCATTGAGAAAATGATTGCTGGACGAGTGAGCAAGTTCTTAAAAGAGAGCAGTCTCGTTGATCAGCCGTTTGTAAAAGACCCTGATGTGACCGTCGGCAAATTAGTTAAGGCCGCAGGGGCAGAGGTTATATCATTTGTTCGCTATGAAGTCGGCGAGGGAATCGAAGTAGAGGAAGTTGATTTTGCGGCAGAAGTTGCCGCACAGGTTAAGGGTGCTAGCTAACTAATATTAGGAATCGTTATGACAGTTTCTGGTAATCAAAAGCAGTACAAGCGCATTCTTCTCAAGCTCAGTGGAGAGGAATTGATGGGTAGTGAGGGCTTTGGTATAGATCCCAAGGTCCTTGATCGTATGGCGTTAGAAATCGGTCAGCTAGTTGGTATCGGTGTTCAGGTCGGGCTAGTGATCGGGGGCGGTAACCTGTTTCGCGGTGCGGCATTAAATGCAGCCGGAATGGATCGTGTTACTGGTGACCACATGGGAATGTTGGCCACGGTGATGAACGCTTTGGCGATGAGAGATGCGCTGGAGCGGACTAATATATCGTCTCAAGTCATGTCAGCCATTCCTATGAGCGGTGTTGTTGAGCACTATGATCGCCGACGCGCGATACGCTACTTAAAAGACGGTGACGTTGTTATTTTTGCGGCGGGAACCGGCAATCCCTTTTTCACTACCGATTCTGCGGCCTGTTTGCGTGGTATTGAAATTAATGCTGATGTGGTACTCAAAGCGACTAAGGTCGATGGAGTCTACAGTGCGGATCCCATGCTTGACCCCAAAGCAGAGCTATATTCTAGCCTGACCTATGATGAAGTTCTGGACAAGAAGCTCGGTGTTATGGATTTGACGGCTATTTGTCTGTGTCGCGAGCACAAAATGCCTTTGCGGGTGTTCAGAATGTCTAAGCAAGGCGCTTTATTAAATCTTGTTGTCGGCGGCGATGAAGGCACGCTGATAGAAGAAGACTGAGAGATTAAATGATGATTGAAGAACTTAAGAGTGATGCAGAAGCGCGAATGTCCAAATCGTTGGACGCTCTGGCGAACGCCTTTAATAAAATCCGTACCGGTCGAGCGCACTCTAGCTTGCTGAACGGGATCTCTGTTGACTACTATGGGGTTGACACTCCCTTATCTCAAGCAGCATCGATTGTTGTTGAGGATTCACGGACGTTATCAGTTACACCGTGGGAAAGGTCGCTGGTTCCGGATATTGAAAAAGCGATAATGAAGTCTGACTTGGGTTTGAATCCATCTACCGCGGGTACAGTTATTCGTATTCCGCTCCCGGCACTGACCGAAGAAACACGCAAGACCTACGGTAAGCAAGCCAAGGCGGAAGCCGAGAATGCCAGAGTTTCTATTCGTAATATTCGGCGCGACATTCTTTCAGATGTGAAAGATCTGCTGAAAGAAAAAGATATTAGTGAAGACGAAGAACGCAAAGCTAATGATGACATCCAAAAAATAACCGATCGTTTCGTTGGTCGAGTAGACGAATCCTTGGCTGCTAAAGAAAAGGATTTGATGGAGATTTAATCTCCTTACCTGACAGGGACGCATATTCGCAAGCAATAAGAGGGGTCTCTGGTTGCTGCAATAGTGTTGGTATTATCGATATACCTTTCGCTATTTTAAAACAAACAGTGTTTGTAGATTGGATGATTAGATGCTTAAACAAAGAATAATAACCGCAGTTGGTATGGCATTATTATTTGTAGCGATGTTATTTCTATTGCCTAGTATTGGTTTTGCTATCGCCATCATACCTTTAGTTTTGATTGCGGCTTGGGAGTGGTCCAAGCTCATCAAAATTGACTCTACTGCTGGTAGAGTTGGGTACCTCATAGTATTGGTCTGTATCCTCGCTGCCGCGGCCTTTTGGTTAGGCATGCCCGATAGCTTTCAGCCTCAACGGGCTCACAACATTCTGCTTGGGGCAGCGGCTTTGTGGGCGGTAATATTCCTGTGGGTTCAAGGTTACCCGTCAAGTTCTATTCTATGGTCTCCAAGGCCTATTCTAGGCATCTTGGGTCTAATGCTTCTGACTTTTACGTGGTTGTCGGTGGTCTCTATTTTGGCCAGTGATTACGCTCAGTGGGGGTTGCTGGTCGGTGTCATCATTGTTGTTTTGGCTGACGTTGGCGGCTTTGTTGCTGGCAAGTTGTTTGGTAAGCACAAGCTAGCACCACTGGTGAGCCCAGGTAAAACGTGGGAAGGTTTTCTTGGTGGAATGGTTTTTCAGTTATTACTAATTGCTAGCTTGGCAGTATATCTCCCTGCAGAAATTTCTTTCATCAAACTGTCGCTGTTAGTATTTCCCGTCGCGCTTTATTCGGTGGTTGGTGATTTGTTTGAAAGTATGGTCAAACGTAACAGCGGTGTGAAGGATAGCGGCGCTTTGCTTCCCGGTCATGGCGGCGTCTTGGATCGCATTGATGGCATCATGGCAGCGCTGCCGTTATATGCGCTTGTGCTCGGGGTCTATTCCTCTTGATACTTCAGCAGATAACAGTACTGGGCGCAACGGGGTCTATTGGCGTTAGCACCCTGGATGTGGTGGCTCGTCATCCTGAACGTTATAGCGTTTTTGCACTCTCCGGTAACACCAAAGTGAGTGTGCTGGCCGAGCAGTGTAGAAAACATCGACCACGGTACGCTGTGGTAATGGATGATGATACTGCCGTTCACCTGAGGGGTCTGTTGGCGACTCTAGATACGCCTATCGAGGTACTTGTTGGCACCGATGCTCTTTGCGCGGTCTCCAGCGATAGCGAGGTCGATATAGTGATGGCTGCTATTGTCGGTGCAGCGGGTCTTATGCCGACCCTGGCTGCAGTCAATGCTAACAAAAAGGTGTTGTTGGCCAATAAAGAATCCTTGGTAATGGCCGGACACCTTTTTATGCAAGCGCTCAAGTCTTCGTCGGCGGTTTTGCTGCCTATCGACAGTGAGCACAATGCGATTTTTCAATGTTTACCGCAAAATAAGCACGATTTGTCGGCAATTGGGGTCAGTAAACTATTATTGTCGGCTTCCGGTGGTCCATTTCGAGGTTGGTCAGCTGATCAAATGAAAAATGTAACCCCTGAGCAGGCTTGCGCTCATCCAAATTGGAGCATGGGGAATAAAATTTCGGTTGATTCGGCGACTCTGATGAATAAAGGGTTAGAGTTGATTGAAGCGTGTTGGCTGTTCGATATGCCGGCAGATCAGGTCGAGATAGTGGTCCATCCGCAGAGTATTATTCACTCGCTTGTTCAATATATTGACGGGTCAGTTATTGCTCAATTAGGTAATCCAGATATGCGTACACCGATCGCTCATGCACTTGCATGGCCTGAAAGAATTGACTCTGGTGTGAAGGATTTAGATTTATTCGATGTTTCTCTTCTTGAATTTGAGCGTCCCAATTTTGCCGATTTCCCATGTTTAGAACTTGCATGTGAGTCTGCTCGTATAGGCCTTGATGCACCCGCAGTGCTCAATGCTGCCAATGAAATTGCGGTCCAAGCTTTTTTAGATCGGCGCATTGGTTTTACTCAAATTGCCGATGTTGTCAAAGAGTCGCTGTCTAATGCTATATTTAGTGAACCTCGGTCACTTATTGCAGTCCAAGAGTCCGATACAAAAGCTCGCAGTTTTGCCGCTGCCTACGTTTCGAGGATAGAGTCTTAGATGCTGGATATAAGTTTGACGATTTTTTATACGTTTATTGCACTTGGCACATTAGTGACCTTTCACGAGTTCGGTCATTTTTGGGTGGCTCGGCGCTGTGGTGTGCGTGTAGAGCAGTTTTCTATTGGCTTTGGAAAAGCGCTTTTCAAGTGGCATGACAAACAGGGTACCGAATTTATTTTCGCCATTCTGCCTCTAGGGGGCTACGTTAGGATGCTTGATGAGCGTGTGGGTGACGTAGCACCCGAGGATGCTCCTTTCGCCTTTAATAGGAAAAGTCCTTTACAGCGCTTGGCAATAATCAGCGCGGGTCCAATAGCCAACTTCTTGCTGGCTGGGGTGATTTTTTGGTTCATTTTTCTAGGGGGCGAGCGCGGTTTGACGCCAGTGATTGGCGAAGTTAAGCCTACATCAATTGCCCAACAATCCGGTTTTGAATCGGGTATGGAGATCGTCGATATTGCCGGTAATCCGACGGATTCATGGGCATCTGTGTCCCGAGAGTTATTCGACTATATTGGGACTAGCGGCAATATTCCTTTTTCAGTGACTTATCCTGATAGTGCTATTCGCTATGAGCTACTTGTCCCGGTTGTTGACTGGTTAGCTAAAGAAGAAGCACCTATGCCGCTTAGAACACTTGGGATCTCACCGCCTTTTGTTCTTGATTCACTGTCTATTTCCAAAGTTGTTGAGGCCGCTGCAGGTGATAGAGCAGGCTTATTGGCGAATGATCAGCTCATGGCGGTTAATGATGTTGCCATAACCTCGGTTAGTGTATTTATTGACCAGATTTCTGAGAGTACCAATGAGTCTCTCAAGTTAAGTATTGAAAGGCTTGATGCGGATGGAGCTGTCAGTAATCTAGATATATATGCCACTCCAGAGAGTGTCATGAGAGAAGGCAGGAAAGTCGGGCAGTTAGGTATCCAGTTATCTTCGAGTGTTACCTACCCAGAATCGCTGATAACAGAAATTGAATATGGCCCTCTCAGCGCTATACCCAGGGCATTTCAAGAGGTTGTTGATAACTGTATTTTTGTCGTTAAATCGGTTGGTAAGTTAGTCTCTGGTAACCTCAGTCCTAAAAATCTGAGTGGACCGATCACCATTGCTAAAGTCGCGGGTGATACTGCACGTTCGGGCATGGATAATTTTATCCGCTTTGTCGCTATTCTGAGTATAATGCTTGGCGTGATGAACCTGATGCCTATTCCCGTCTTAGATGGGGGCCACATAGTGTTCATTTTGGTCGAAGTAATAAAAGGATCTCCAGTCTCTGAACGGATTCAACTTGCTGGCTATAAGGCAGGGTTTGCAATGCTTATAAGCTTGATGGTATTTGCCACATTTAATGATCTCATGCGTCCATTTTGAGTTCTCTTACATCACTTCCTCACTAGGGTTATAGATTTTAATGAAGCAACTGCTAATTGGTTTGATTGTATTGTTTTTGATGACGTCTACTGGGTCTTATGCTGACGATTTTCAGGTTTCAGACATACGCATTGAGGGCCTTCAGCGTGTGTCTGCGGGGACAGTATTTGCTGCACTGCCAATCAGTGTGGGTGATACCGCTGATGACACCACGATCCGAGAAGCGACAAGATCGCTTTTCCGAACGGGCTATTTTGCTGATGTCATTATGGCTCGCGAGAATGGCATTTTGGTCATTGGTCTGGTGGAGCGCCCAGCGGTAACTGAAATCAACATTGAAGGTAATAAGGCGATCGAAACCGACCAGTTGATGGACGCTCTCCGCGATAATGGGTTGGCCGAGGGTCAAATTTTCCGTCAAGTAATTTTGGAGGGTATGAGCCAAGAATTACAAAGACAGTATGTTTCCCAAGGGCGCTATGGTGCGCTTGTGCAAACTGAAGTTAAAGAGCTTCCGCGTAATCGAGTTGCCGTCAACATCGATATTGATGAGGGTGATGTCGCTAAAATTCGCCATATTAATATTGTCGGTAATAGTAATTTTGCCGAGCCGACTCTTCTTGAGCAATTTGAACAAAATAGAACTGGCTGGTTGTCATGGATTACCAGCGATGACAAGTATTCTAGAGAAAAGCTGTCGGGAGATTTAGAAACCCTTGAAAGTTGGTATTTGGACAGAGGCTATCTAAAGTTTCAAGTGCTCAGCACACAGGTCTCGGTAAGCCCCGACAAAGAGTCTGTTTTCATTACCATTAATGTTGATGAGGGGGATGTTTACACGATTAGTGGTATAGATCTGGCCGGTGACATTATTATTCCTGAAATTCAGGCTCGTGCGCTGGTCCTGTTGCGGGAAGGGGTCATATTCTCCCAGGCATTGATGACAGCGTCCAGCGACTACATAACGCGGCGACTAGGTAATGAGGGATACACATTTGCCGAAGTTGAAGGGTATCCTGAGATTGATGAAGATACCAAAACGGCTACTGTCACTTTTTTGGTGAAGCCCGGTATGCGCGCCTATGTAAGACGTATCGAGTTCCGGGGGAACACCAAAACAGCCGATTCTGTCTTGAGGCGTGAGATGCGCCAAATGGAAGGTGGCTCGGCTAATAACGCGCTTATTGAGATGTCTAAAGTTCGCTTAGAGCGGGTGGGTTTCTTTAAGGAAGTGAGCGTAGAAAACATTCCAGTTGCGGGAACTAATGATCAGATTGATGTAGTCTACACCGTAGAGGAGCAACCCTCCGGCTCGGTGGGAGCTAATCTGGGTTATTCGCAGGGCTACGGTTTGCAGTTGGGTGCTAACCTGACTGAAAATAACTTTTTCGGCACAGGTAAGCAGGTGGGTGTTGGTATCAATAAGAGCGCATACCAGAGCTCGCTTAATTTCAGTTATTCTGAGCCTTACTTTACAGTCGATGGCGTGAGTGCCGGCTACAGCATTTATTTACGAGAGACCGATTATAGTAAACTTAGGTTGCAGCCGTTTTCTCAAAATACTAAGGGTGCAAGTGTCACTTGGAGCTACCCCGTATCTGAGGTGCAGCGCATCGGGTTTGGTTTCACCTTTGAGGAGCTAGAGTTAGATCTGGGCGACTATACGAGCTCCCCGGTTATCGAAGACTTTGTTGCAGCTAATGGTGATTGGTTCCGTTCGCTTAATTTCAACATCAATTGGGTCAAATCTACATTGAATCGAGGAATCTTTGCTACTCGTGGAACATCACAGCGACTTGGTATTGATTTGGCTATGCCAGGGTCGGGGTTGGAGTTTTTTAAACTGACCTATAAGGCGACGCATCTACGCGGGCTGACACGGGACTTTACACTCAAGTTAAAAGCCGATCTTGGGTATGGTGAAAGTTTTGGCGACACTAGCCAAATGCCATTCTTTAAGAATTTTTATGCCGGTGGTTTGGGCTCCGTTAGGGGTTATGAGAAATACTCACTAGGGCCCCAGAATAGTATGTCTCAGGGATACTCTCGAGCTCGCCCAGTGGGTGGTAATGTTCAGATTGTCTTAGGTGCTGAGGTTATTTTCCCTCTACCGTTTGTTAAAGATCAACGCTCTGTCCAGTCAGCGATATTTTTTGACGCAGGTAATGTTTTTAATACCAAATGTGGTGATCTTGAGGTAAATTGTTATAGCCCTGAAGAGGGTGAGCTGCGTTACTCGGTCGGTCTGGGTGCAACTTGGTTAAGCGGTTTTGGTCCGATTACTTTTAGTATCGCCAAACCCCTTAATTCAAATGAGGCTGATCAAACAGAAGTTTTCCAGTTTTCGCTGGGAAATCAATTTTAATTTAATATTAGGTTTGGAGAAGTGTTGTGAGAAATTTGAAAGGGTTCGTTTTACTGTTAGTTGCTGTACTGGGTTTTTCGTCGGTCGCTTCTGCCGAGGACAAAATTGCAATAATTGATGTACAGCAGGCTATGTTTGCCTCTGATTATGCGCAGGCGAGTGTTAAGCAGTCGATCGAAAGTGCAGATTTTGTAGCGTTAAAGGCTAAAGCCGAAGGCTCTGCGGCAGATTTACAAGCAATGTCTAAAGAAGCTGAAGCGAAACGCCTAACTTGGTCTGCAGAGGAGGCCGCTGGACATCAGAAGAGAATGTCCTATGCGAAAGCCGACTACGACTTAGCGGTGCAGAAAATTCAAGGTGAGCAAAAGCAATTGCAGCAGAAAGTATTACAGGATTTGTCTCAGGTATTTCAGCAGGCGCTTACCGAAGTGATACAAGAGGAAGGTGTTACCTTGTTGCTACGAGCTGAATCAGTTTTATCTGCTAGTGCTGAGAACAACCTTACGGCAAAGGTAGTTGACCGTCTAAATCAAAAGACAAACGCAGTTAATGAAGAGAAATAATGGCCTTTTATGAGTGTCGAGTTTTCGCTGAGTGAAATAGCCGCCTATCTCGAAGCAGAGATCAGGGGTGAGTCTGAGCTAAGAATAACTGGCCTAAGCACGCTGCAAGAAGCGGGTGAGGGTCAGTTGGCTTTTTTAGCCAATCCCAAGTATGCAAAACAACTATCTGAGACGCGCGCCTCGGCAGTGATATTGACTGCTGATAAAGCAGCCGATTTTAAGGGTAACTGCTTAATCGTTGACCAACCTTATCTTGCCTATGCCCGTATTTCTAGCTGGTTCGAGACGTCAACTTTAAAACCTGCATTGATTCACCCCAGTGCCGTTATAGATTCGAGTGCTATAGTGGCTAAGGATGTCTATATCGGGCCAAATGTTGTTATAGAAGCGGGTGCTGAGATTGCCTCAGGTTGTCATATTGCTGCCAATAGCTATATTGGTGCAAGATCGTCTATAGGTTCAAATGGTTATATCGCGGCTAATGTATCAATCTACCACGACGTGAGAATTGGTGAGCAGGTTCGTATTCATAGCGGCAGTGTGATCGGCGCGGATGGTTTTGGTATAGCACCTAAGCCGGACCGCAGTTGGGAAAAAATACACCAAATTGGTGGTGTCACAATAGGCAATGACGTGGAGATTGGTGCCTGTACTACTGTTGATAGAGGCGCTTTATCAGACACCAAGTTGGGTGACGGCGTTAAACTGGATAACCATGTTCAGATAGCTCACAACGCCGTGGTGGGTGATCATACAGCTATGGCCTCGTACTCTGGCTTGGCCGGTAGCGCAAAGGTAGGCCGGTATTGCATCATGGGTGGTGATGCCTGCATTGTTGGGCACGTGACTGTGTGTGACAATGTGCAGCTAACTGCACGCACATTAGTGACTAAATCGATTTCCGAGCCAGGGTCCTACTCCTCAGGTTCTACGCCGATGATGCCCACGACAGAATGGCGTAAAAACTCCGTACGAATTGGACAATTAGATGCGCTGGCTCGACGTGTAAAAAAGCTTGAGCAATAAAATCGATTACACATTGGGCTGACTGGGAAAATTAAAGGGCGGACTGTCCATCTATAAAAGCAATTGGGAACGTTTATGAATGTTAATGAAATAATGGGTCTACTTCCGCACCGATATCCTATGTTGTTAGTGGATCGAGTGGTTGAGTATGTACCAAACGAGCGTATCTTGGCATACAAAAACATTACTGTGAATGAAGAGGTCTTTAACGGACACTTTCCCGGTGCGCCTATATTTCCCGGAGTGATGACGATTGAGGCTCTTGCCCAAGCGTCCGGCATTCTGGGGTTCTTGTCCACTGGCACTACCGCAGACGATGGCAAGCTATACTTGTTTGCCGGGGTTGATAAAGTAAGATTCAAGAGACCCGTAGTGCCTGGCGATAAATTAATGTTGTCTTCAGAGGTTGAGGCGGTAAAACGCAATATCTGGAGGTTTAAAACAGTTGCTACTGTGGATGGTGAGATCGCCTGCGCCGCAACTTTGTTGTGCGCTTATAGAGATAGAGAAAAATTTCAGTGATTCATGAAAGTGCAGTTATTGATCCTTCCGCGGTGATTGGAAAAGACGTCACTGTTGGCCCCTGGACGACTATCGGGGCTAATGTAGAGATTGGTGATAACTGCAATATAGCGTCACATGTGGTCATTAAAGGCCCAACAGTAATAGGCAGTGGCAATACCATTTATCAATTTTCAAGCGTTGGAGAAGATACGCCAGACCTAAAATATAAGGGAGAACCCACTCGATTGGTAATCGGGGATAATAATACGATTAGGGAAGGGGTCACCATTCATCGTGGAACTGTCCAAGACAATGCAGAGACAGTCATTGGCAGTGATAATCTTTTTATGGCGTATGTCCATGTCGGACATGATTGCGTGATAGGCAATCATGTTGTTATGACCAATAATGCTGCGGTTGCAGGGCATGTGCATGTTGGAGATTGGTCAATTTTATCTGGGTTCGCCATGATTCATCAGTATGTCAGTTTGGGCGCTCATTGTTTTATTGGGCCAGCAGCATTCGTTTACCATGACGTTCCGGCGTATGTGACGGTTTCGGGCAGTCCTGCAGAGCCGAGGACTATTAACCGCGAGGGGTTAAAACGTCGGAACTTCTCAGTGGAACAAATTGCAATGGCTAACAAAGCTTATAAGATCTTGTATCGACGAGGTTTACGCTTGGAAGAGGCTGTCAGGACTATTGCCGATCTTGGCGACGATCCGGTGATAACCATGTTCATTGATTCTGTTGAGCGCTCGACTCGCGGCATCATTCGCTAGCGTATGAGTTCTAATTCCCCTGTTTTTGCCATGGTTGCCGGAGAGACTTCCGGAGATCTGCTTGGCGCTGATTTAATTCGTGGTCTAAAAACGATCTATCCTGATGCCATTTTTGAAGGTATTGGTGGTCCAAAAATGCAGGCAGAGGGCTTTTACTCCTTATTCAGTATGGAGCGCTTGTCAGTGATGGGCTTGATAGAGCCTTTAAAGCGTCTTCCAGAGTTACTGCGTATTCGCAGGGCGATTGTAGACCGGTATAAGGAATCGCCGCCCCTGGCATTTGTGGGTATAGATTCACCTGATTTTAATACCAATATAGAGCTTAAATTACATCGTGCTGGGGTTAAAACCGTGCATTACGTAAGCCCGTCGGTTTGGGCATGGCGTCAGGGGCGGATTAAAACGATTAAAAAAGCCGTTGATCTAATGTTGACGCTGCTGCCCTTTGAGGCAGAGTTTTATTCGGAGAGTCAGATCCCTGTGCGTTTTGTCGGTCACCCGCTAGCTCGCCAGATTCCCATGAGATCAAATAGGCTAGCGGCCAAGAAAGAATTGGAACTTATTAGCGACAAACCTGTTTTATGTCTTATGCCCGGCAGTAGGGCAGGTGAGGTTGCGCTTTTAGCAGAATTATTTATAGCGGTAGCCGAGCGCGCAGGAGATTCAGTACCCGGGCTACAGCTGGTTATTCCTGCTGCAAACGAGGCTAGATATGAGCAGCTTAAAGGAATTCTGTCGTGCTACAAGCACCTCAGCATAAAGCTACTGCGACAGCAATCACACCTCGCTATGGCGAGTTCGGACGCGGTCCTTTTGGCCTCTGGAACTACCGCTTTGGAAGCAATGTTGTTTAAAAAACCAATGGTAGTTAGCTATCGATTAGGGGCGATTACTCATGCTTTGGTTTCTCCGTTTATCAAAACCCCCTTTGTGTCTATTCCCAATCTTTTGGCGGGTGAAATGTTAGTCCCTGAATTAATACAGTCCGATGCAACAGTAGAGGCTTTAACCGCTGCGATAATCGATGCGCTTGATACTGATAAAAATAAACCACTGATTGAGCAATTTGATAGGCTGCACAAGCTCCTTGATATGGATTCTGCTGCTATCGCGGCTGAAGCTATTCATCAGTTGGTATCCTCATGACACCTTGGGTGAGGCCCAAGGGTATTTTATGCCTAGCGGGAGTGGACGAGGTGGGACGTGGCCCACTTGCTGGTGATGTGGTCACAGCAGCGGTTATATTACCTGAAAATCATCAAATTGAAGGTCTAGCCGATTCCAAATCACTGAGCGCGAGACAGCGAGAAAATCTCTATGATGATATTGTTGGGCAGGCGGAATGTTGGTGCGTTGGGAGGGCCTCGGTAGAAGAGATTGATCGTTTTAATATTTTACAGGCAACCTTAATGGCTATGCGTCGCGCGGTACTTGGTCTAACACTGCAGCCTGATTATGTAGTTGTTGACGGTAATCGATTACCGCAATGGGAATACGCCAGTGAAGCGGTGGTAAAAGGGGATGGGCGTGTTGAGGTGATCAGCGCAGCTTCAATCATTGCCAAGGTCGTACGAGACGCCGAAATGCATGCTTTTGACAGTGAATATCCAGGATATGGTTTTGCTGCAAATAAAGGCTACGGAACGCCTCAGCATCTGGAGGCACTGCAACGATTGGGGCCCACAGCGATTCATCGGCGCTCATTTGCACCGGTTAGCAACGAGTGGAAGGTTGAGCAAGAACCGCTATTTTAAAGCTTGGTGTTTTTGGTTTTTGCGCTCTTTTCCCGGTTTTCTATCTATTTATAAATAGACTGTAAGTATAAGTTCGGAAAATACTAGTAAGTGCTTGAGTTAAATACATACAAGCTTTACATTCGGTTGATTATGTAATTATTTTGTTCTGAGGGGATAAAGTTTGAAATACGCTAAAATTACCGGATGGGGAAACTATGTCCCGCCGGTTATTATGACTAATGATGATATGGGTAAAATAGTAGACACTAACGATGAGTGGATATTCTCTCGCTCAGGTATAAGACAGCGGCACTATGCCCATGTATCGACAGGAAAGATGGCATGGTTGGCATGTGAACGCGCTCTAGCGGCAGCGGCGGTAGACGCTGAGGATATCGATTTAATTATTTTAGGGTCCACCAGTGCCGAAGAAATTTGTCCCAATACGGCTAGTTATATTAAAAATGAACTGGGTGCCAAAAAGGCCGCCGCGTTTGATTTGAATTCCGCCTGTACTAGTTGGTTTTATGGCCTAAATGTTGCGACTGACATGATAAGAGCGGGTTCAATTAGCAAGGCTCTAGTGGTGGGTTCAGAGCGGATTTCGCTGGCTATGGATTGGCAAAAGCGAGAGTCATGCTTCTTGTTTGGGGACGGGGCCGGGGCCGTTTTGTTAGAGGCTTCTGATGAGAGAGTCGGCTTAGTCTCGTCGCACATGAGTTGTATTCCTGATAGTCGTGAGTGTCTTCACCTGCCGAGCTGGGGTATGTCCCCGATGCATTTTACTGATGATATATTTATATCGCTTAACTTTGAGGGGCAAGAGATCTTTAAAAGCGCGGTCAAAGGGATGAGCGACTCTATTGCTAACGTACTTGAGCGAGAGGGTTTAACGCCTGACGACATTGATTTGTTCATCCCTCATCAAGCAAATATTAGAATCATCCAAGCTCTTGCAAAACGCCTTAATTTCTCAATGGACAAGATTGTCGTTCGTATTGATGAATATGCTAATACTTCTGCGGCATCCATACCGCTGGCGCTATGCGATGCGCTCGCAGACGGCACTATCAAGCCGGGAATGACAATCCTAACCGCGACCTTCGGTGCTGGGCTAACTTGTGGTGCTGGAATCATTAAATGGGGCGATCAAGTGGCTCCGGCCAATAATAGTGATAAAAGTATTCCTGAGTTCGATGGAACTGTTTTCGACCTAATGGCTGACAGTTTTGCCCATTATGGGATCGATGCTAAACACCTGTTAACTAAAGCGTAAACATGTCTGCAAAATTTGTTCATTTAAGACTTCATTCGGAGTACTCGCTAGTTGATGGTCTAGTGAGAATAAAGCCGCTTGCGGCAAAGGTTGCATCGCTAGATATGCCTGCCGTCGCCTTAACTGACTTTAATAATTTTTTTGGGTTGGTGAAATTTTATAAGGCTGCGCAGGGTGCAGGTGTTAAGCCGATCCTCGGCGCTGAGGTTTTGGTGCTTGATGAGTCTGGCGAAGGTGCATTGACCCAGCTGGTATTGTTGATTATGGACAATGTCGGTTATAAAAACTTAACTTGCCTTATTTCCAAGGCTTATCAAGAGGGTCAACGCCAGTCGGTTCCGACTATCAGGCTTGATTGGTTGGCAGAGCTTGGCGACGGCCTTATTGCACTATCTGGAGGTCGTCTGGGTGAAGTGGGTGTTGCCCTTGTATCTGGCCGTAAGGTGGATGCACAGCAGTCTCTAACTCGCCTGATGGGGTTATTTCCAGATCGGTTTTATCTCGAGTTACAACGTACTGGCCGGGCGGATGAAGAGGACTATATCCATGCGGCAGTTGCGCTTGCTGCTGGCTCAAATTGTCCAGTGGTCGCTACAAATGATGTACGATTTATTGATAGAGACGAATTTGAAGCCCACGAGGCACGTGTTTGTATCTATGAGGGCAGGTCTCTTGACGATCCGCGTCGAGAGCGTCGATATTCAGAGCAGCAATTTCTGCGCAGTAGTGATGAGATGGCCGAGTTGTTTGCGGACATTCCTGAGGCTTTAGAAAATACGCTGGAGATTGCCAAGCGATGTAGTCTTGATCTCAGGCTTGGGGAGTACTTTCTGCCTGACTATCCCATTCCTGATGGTAAGAGTATCGAAGAATTTTTTATCGATGTTTCTAAAGTAGGCCTAGAAGAACGATTAGCGGCACTATTTGATCCTTTGTCAGCGGATTTTAAAGATAAGCAGGTCCTGTACGCTGAACGTTTAAAGTTTGAACTCGATATTATTATTGAGATGGGCTTTCCGGGTTATTTCTTAATCGTCATGGACTTTATTCGCTGGGCTAAGTCCAATGATATTCCAGTCGGCCCGGGTCGGGGCTCTGGCGCCGGTTCACTGGTTGCCTACGCGCTAAAAATTACTGATTTAGACCCCATTGAGTATGACTTGCTATTCGAACGATTTCTCAATCCAGAGCGTGTTTCAATGCCTGACTTCGACATTGATTTTTGTATGGAGGGGCGAGATCGAGTGATTGCCTATGTGGCAGAACAGTATGGGCGTGATGCGGTATCTCAGATTGTTACCTTCGGCACCATGGCGGCGAAAGCTGTGGTGCGAGATGTTGCTCGGGTGCAGGGTAAGTCCTATGGTTTGGCTGATAAGTTATCGAAACTAATTCCGTTTGAAGTCGGAATGACACTTGAGAAGGCAGTTGAGCAGGAAGATGATCTCAGTAAGTTTCTTAAGTCAGATGATGAGGCTGCTGAAATATGGTCAATGGCACTACAACTTGAGGGTGTTGCCAGAAACTGTGGAAAACATGCCGGTGGTGTCGTTATTGCGCCAACTAAAATAACGGATTTCTCGCCTATCTATTGCGACGAACGTGGATCAGGCGTGGTGACTCAGTTCGACAAAAACGATGTCGAAGATGCCGGATTGGTAAAGTTTGATTTCCTCGGTTTACGGACTCTGACGATCATTGATTGGGCTGTAAAGATGATCAATAAAAAGCGTGCAGAGGGTGATGAAGAAGCGCTAATACTCGAAAAAATTCCGCTTGATGATCCGGCTACCTTTGCGATGATGCAACGTGCGGAGACCACTGCAGTATTCCAGCTAGAATCCCGAGGTATGAAGGAATTAATACGTAAGCTGGGGCCTGATCGATTTGAAGATATTATCGCACTGGTAGCATTGTTCCGGCCGGGTCCGTTGCAGTCGGGCATGGTAGATGATTTTATTAATCGTAAAAAAGGGCGTGCTGAGGTTAGTTATCCGCATCCACAATATCAGCATGAATGCCTTAAACCCGCACTTGAACCCACTTATGGGGTAATCCTCTACCAAGAGCAAGTCATGCAAATTGCTCAAGAAATGGGTGGTTATACCCTCGGTGGTGCTGATTTGTTGCGTCGCGCAATGGGTAAAAAGAACGCCTCTGAGATGGCTAAGCAAAGAGATTTGTTTGTGCAGGGAGCCATTGGTAAGGGGTTCGCCAATAATTTGGCCTCCAACATTTTTGATTTGATGGAAAAATTTGCTGGTTACGGATTTAACAAATCACACTCAGCAGCCTACGCATTAGTGGCTTACCAAACTGGATGGTTAAAAGCGCATTATCCGGCTGAATTTATGGCTGCCACTATTTCTTCGGATATGGATAAGACCGATAAGGTTGTTACCTTTATCGACGAATGTCGGGCAATGAACCTCGATTTGTTACCTCCTGATGTTAATCACGGGCAGTTCCATTTCAGTGTTGATCAGCAGGGAAGTGTGATCTATGGTTTGGGTGCCATAAAAGGTCTTGGCGAAGGGCCGGTGGGGGCAATTATTGCTGCTCGCACTGAAGGTGGAGCCTTTAAAGATTTATTCGACTTTTGTGCTCGCGTTGACGGCCGTAAAGTTAACAAACGTGGTCTCGAGGCAATGGTTCGTGCCGGTGCATTTGACGAGATAGGCCCCGAGGGCGAAATAGGCTACCGGCGTGCCGTCATGTTAGCCTGTATGGATGAGGCGGTTAAATTAGCCGAGCAGCACGCGAGAAACAAAGTCAGTGGAATGGGAGATTTGTTTGGCGAATCGATTGTTGATAGCGCTTCGGAGATTAATTATAACGCCTACTCAGCTGTTCGTACTCTCTCCGTTAGGGAACGCCTGAATGGTGAAAAAGAGACCTTAGGTCTTTACTTAACCGGGCATCCGATTGATGAGTATGAAGACGAGCTAAAGGTTATGGTTCCCAATAGGATCGTTAATCTAAGACCGGGTAAAGACGCTGAAACCGTATCAGGAATGGTAGTAGGGATGCGTATTATGAAGAATAAGCGCGGAGATAGCTTTGCTTTCCTTACCCTGGATGATAAGAGTGGTCGCATTGAACTATCTGTCTGGGCTGATAAGTACACCGCTTACCGCGATATTATTTCCAAGGATGCCCTACTCGTCGTCAAAGGTGCGGTGTCTGAGGATAGCTTCACTGGAGGCTTAAAAATGGTTGCTGAGTCAATCCAATCTATTTATGAGGCTCGATGCAGTAAGTTACGTAGCCTTGAACTAAATATTACAGCGGGTCGTGATGACTGGGTCCAGCAGGTACACACTACGCTGAGTGCTTACAAAGACGGTAACTGTGCGGTAACAGTGGATTACCTTCAACCGCATGCTAGTGGAACTCTCAAGTTGGGTAGTCAGTGGAAGGTACAACCAAGAGATGAATTGATTAGTCGACTAAGGCAACAATTTGGCAAATCCAGTGTGTCTATGCGCTATGATTAAACCATTGGTAGCCAAGAAATATGTAGATGTTAAAATACGGTTTCGCATCACCTAGTTAGTTAAATAGAGAAAATTATTACGATGAACCTAGATTATTTGTCCTTTGAGCAGCCAATTGCCGAATTGGAGGCCAAGATTGAAGAACTGCAGTTAGTTGGTAATGATAACGAACTGAATATTGCAGAAGAAGTTACTAAGCTTCGTGAAAAGTCACGCAAGCTTACTCAAAATATCTATGCCAAGCTTACTCCATGGCAGGTGGTTCAGGTCGCTCGGCACCCCCACAGACCCTATGCCCTTGATTATATCCAACGTATTTTCTCTGATTGGGAGGAACTGCATGGCGATCGTCATTTTGGTGATGATAGCGCAATTGTTGGTGGCATAGCCCGATTGGGTGACAGTCCGGTAATGATAATTGGCCAGGAAAAGGGCAGAGGTGTCACTGAGAAGGTAATGCGTAATTTCGGTATGCCCAAAGCAGAGGGTTATCGCAAGGCATTACGCCTTATGGAAACCGCTGAACGATTCAAAATGCCGATTTTGACACTGATCGATACTCCTGGTGCTTACCCAGGAATTGATTCAGAAGAGCGAAATATTTCCGAGTCAATTGCGCGTAATTTAGCCGTGATGTCGAGACTAAGAACACCGATCATATGTACAGTAATCGGTGAAGGTAGTTCTGGTGGGGCGCTTGGGATCGGCGTTGGCGATCATGTCAATATGTTGCAGTACAGCACCTACACGGTCATTTCTCCTGAGGGCTGTGCAAACATTCTTTGGAAGAGCAGCGATAAAGCCTCCGCAGCGGCAGAAGCAATGGGCGTCACATCGGCCGGTTTAGAGAAGTTGAATATAGTGGATAAAACCATCCCTGAACCGATGGGTGGGGCTCATCGTGATATAGAGGCAATGAGTTCGACACTAAAAGATCATCTATCTACACAACTTGCGGAACTGCAGTCGCAGCCTCTAGATGAGTTGCTGGCGAAACGATATGCTCGGTTGATGAGTTATGGTAACCCCGATTAAAAACGGCTAAATACCCGACCTTTATGTGGTTTTAGCTACCATCTTCCAATATCGAGATTGCAGCCATGGCTTCTGGGTCTTGATTTTTTATTTTATTAGCAATGTTGTGCTGGAAAAAGTAGCGAAAATCAGGGCATTTATTCGCTGGGTAAAGGCAATGGTCCCCAGGAAGAACTGGCGTTGTAGCCTGTTTTTCTTCATCTATCAGCATTGCTTCAATGTTACCGTTGTTGGATAGGCGCCAACTAACAATCTCTTTCAACACAATGTTGTTCATTCCGTCTGGGGATAGGGCCGCATGAGTACCGATGGAATCAGGTATTTCTTGGATGATTTCATCCGCTGAGTCACACTGATAGTCGTAATATTCCGCCGCGGTTTCCAGCTCTACAATCTTGTGCATTGGCGCATTAAAAAATAGTTCGTCTACGCCCTCATCATAGTAGCCCTGCCATCGGCCATTAAGGGGGTCGTTGATTTCATTACAGGCAACTAATTTGTCTAGCCAGGGTACTAGGCCAACAACCTCGCCATTCATTTTAAGGCCCCAGGCTAGGAGTTTCACTGAGAATAATTTGTCAGGATTCTCGGTATTGCTATAGAGTATTTCTAGGCCGTCTAGCTCTGCGGCAACTCGAATTATACGGTTGTCGGAGAGTTCAGAGAGGGGTTTGCGAGTGAATATATCGATTACATTGTCATGGGAGTGATCAAGCGCCGAACTAGGCATATAACTATCTCCTTATGGCAGTAGTGAGGTATAGCACTAACACTACATAAGGTACTCTAGATCATTAAAAAGCACAACACTTTGTGTTTCACAGAGTAGAATTGTCACCTGCCACTTTTCTTATGGGTCTGTCTTTGGTTGGTTTTGGATAGATGTAAACTCATGTAAACTGGGGGTAGGCGACGATGTTTGTCGATTATTGGGAACTCAAAAGGCCTCTTTATTATTGATTCAATTAAATTAGCGGTCATCAATGAAATATTTGCTGCCGAGTTTTCAGAAGCCTTTGGTACTGAGTTAATTGGTGGTGCTGAAGAGCCTCTATATTTGCCGGCGGGGCCTAACTCCCCAGTGGCAAAAATATTCTATCGACAGGATTTTCTTGCCAGTGCGCTACATGAAGTCGCTCATTGGTGTATAGCAGGTAAAGCTCGCAGAGCAATAGAAGATTTTGGCTATTGGTATCATCCAGATGGTCGGACGGTGGCACAACAAAATAAGTTTGAGTTAGCGGAAGTCACACCTCAAGCATTAGAGTGGATGTTTAGTGTGGCCTGCAGGAAATCATTCCAGATTAGTGCCGATAACTTAACTGGTGACGGTGAGGGTGAGGGTGATAATGACATCGAGTTTAGGTTAGCGGTGGTGGATCAGGCTCAGCAGTGGTGTTTGTCTGATAAAATTCCTGTTCGAGGGTCGCAGTTTTTGAACGCTCTAATGGAGTATTATGAAGTCGATGCCAGATGCACTAAACATTATCAATTGAAGCACCTTGCCTAGAGGCTACTAATGCAAGCTTTTCTCATCGATTCCTCAATCTATATATTCCGTAGTCATTTCACATTGCCTGAAAATTGGCATGCGCCTGATAATGGATTTCCGACTCATGCAGTGTATGGCTTTACCAGCTTCATGATTGATTTGTTGCGACAAAAGCAACCAGAATTTATATTTTGCGCATTCGACGAGAGCCTCCATAGTGGTTTTCGCCACCAACTGTGTCCTGATTACAAGTCTAACCGTGAGTTGCCTGACGATGCTTTAGCTTTTCAGTTAAATGCCTGTCGACAGTTATGCCGCGTTCTCGGTGTGGCTGAGATGGCCTCTAATACCCATGAGGCAGATGATTTGATTGGCTCTATGGCTAGCTTAGTACGCAAAACTGATGTCCAGCCGGTGATTGTCAGTAGAGATAAAGATCTAATGCAGTTAGTTGGAGAACAAGATTTATACTGGGATTTTGGTAAGGCCCATCCAGTATCTCAGGCGCAATTGGAACAAAAGTTAGAGATAGGCTGCACTCAAATGGTCGATTATTTAGCGCTGGTGGGTGATAAAAGCGATAATATCGCCGGGGTTCCTGGCGTGGGTGAAAAAACAGCTAAACAGCTTCTTTCACACTTCCCGAATATCGACGCAATTCTTGAGCACCTTGATCAGCTGCAAGACTTACCGATAAGAGGTGCTAAAAAACTAGCTGACAAACTGCTCGGCAGTACCGATCAAATGATGCTGGCACGAGAGTTAGCGACAATAATAACCGATGTCCAGTCCATGCCGACGGTCAAGGATATTAGCTGGCAGGGTATTCAAGTTCAGGCGCTTGAATTATTCGCTGAAGAGATGGGATTTGGCAGCGTATTCTCCGCGCGAATAGCGGATCTTAAACATCGACCTATGGCCTCAATGTTTCGAGTGTAAAACAGTTATGAAAAATCGATCACTAACAATTGTTGCGGATCAAAATATGCCCTTGGTCGAAGAGCTATTTGGCCGGTACGGCGAAGTTCGGCTTGTTGCCGGGCGGTCCATCTCTGCGGAGGATGTTGCAGATGCTGACGTTTTATTGGTTAGGTCAGTAACGCCTGTAAGCAGCAGTTTACTGGAAAGCTCTAGGGTCAAATTTGTTGGATCAGCTACCATCGGTATTGATCACGTAGACACAGACTTTCTCCGCAATTCTGGTATACGTTTTGCCTTTGCACCTGGGTGCAATGCCAAAGCAGTGGTTCAGTATGACTTATCTGTAATGTCCAGGTTGATGCCTAATTGGCACAATCAAACGGTCGGCATTATTGGCTGTGGCAATGTCGGTGGCCGTTTATACAGTACCTTAGTGGCTCTGGGTGTGAAATGCCGTGTTTATGATCCGTTTTTACCTAAGGACGGCAATATTCCTATTGATGATTTTAATGAGGTTTTGAGAAGCGATATTGTTTGTTTGCATACACCGCTAACCTATGCGGGCTTGTACCCTACGTATCATCTACTCAATAGAGCAGCCTTGGAAATATTAAGACCTGGGGCACTTCTCATTAATGCAGGACGAGGGGAGGTTATTGATACAGAGGCTCTTTTAGAAAAACTACGTTCTAGTATGCCGCTCTCTGTCGCACTGGATGTGTGGGAATCCGAACCTGATGTTTGTCCTAATCTCCTAAAAGAGGTATCTCTAGCAACGCCGCATATTGCAGGCCATACCCGAGAGGGTAAAGTTAAAGGGACCACAATGGTATTCGATGCCTTTTTAGCGTGGTTAGGGGTTGAAGAGAGCTGCAGGGATGATCTAAGCCTTACTCCAGTTGACATTGATACTCTATCGATCAACTCGGTGGTCGAGGCAGTATTGGCGAGTTACGATGTCCTTGACGATGATCAGATGATGCGTCAGCGGCTGTCTGGGCTAGTGAAGGGATCGCTGGAGCAAAGAGATATGTTTGATGTACTGCGTCGAGAATATCCTGTGCGAAGAGGCTTTGAATCAACCATTATTCGCTCTTCTGGTCATCTAGGTAAGACTAAATTGGACAGCGATTTAGCGGCCCTGGGCTTCCTCATATCAGATCATGCCAAGATGGGACTGTAATCGTTTCTTAGCGCTTACTGACTACCGACTATTGTCGGTATGCCAAGAGAAAGCTAGCGAGTCTAGCGATGGCTTCTGTGAGTTGATTCTTGTCAGGCAAAAAAACGATTCTGAAATGTTGAGTATCTTGGTAATTAAATGCTGAGCCTTGAACAATTAGCAGATGCTGCTGTTTAAGCAGCTCAAGCACAAACATTTCGTCATTTTCAATGGGGTAAACGGCGGGATCTAATTTAAAGAACAGGTACATGGCCGATTTTGGTTTTACACAGCTAACACCAGGGATTGCCGTTAGCAGCTCTAAGCACAGATCCCTTTGGGCAAGGAGTCGCCCACCAGGGAGTATCAGATCATTTATGCTTTGTCGGCCGCCTAGTGCTGTTTGAACCGCTAGCATTGCGGGTACGTTCGCACATAACCGCATAGATGCAAGCATCTCAAGCCCCTCTAAATAACTTGTAGCATTGGCCTTGGCGCCACTGACAAGCATCCACCCAGACCTGAATCCAGCCAGTCGATAGGTTTTTGAAAGTCCGTTAAAGGTCAAGCAAAGAGTGTTTTTGGTGAGAACCGATAGCGGATGATGAACGCTGCCGTCAAACAAAATTCGATCATATATTTCATCTGCAAATACGATGAGGTTATGTTTTTCGGCAATAGCGACTAAACCTCGCAGTATGTCCTCAGAGTAAACAGCGCCAGTAGGGTTGTTTGGATTTATAATAACTATACCCCGGGTACGAGCGGTTATTTTACTTTCAATATCGGCTAGGCAGGGCTGCCAGCCTTGATCTTCATCACATTTATAATGTACCGGACTACCGCCAGATATTGCCACCGCCGCTGTCCATAGAGGGTAGTCTGGGGCTGGGATTAAGATCTCATCATTGAGGTTGAGTAGACCTTGCATTGCCATGACGATCAATTCACTGACACCATTTCCCATGATCACATCGTCAACATCGATGCTATCAACCCCTTGAAGCTGATAGCGTTGGACTACCGATTTCCTGGCGGAAAAAAGGCCTTTACTGTGTGAATATCCCTGAGCGCTTCGAAGATTATGGATAACATCGCGCATTATTTCATCAGGGGCATCGAAACCAAAAGCGCCAGGATTTCCGATGTTTAACTTCATGACCTGCTGACCATCAGCTTCCAATTGATTGGCATAATCAAGAACTGGCCCCCGGATTTCATAATTTACATTCTGGAGCTTGCTAGATTGTTGAATCTTATTCATAAATAAGCCGGTAGCGTCTGTTTTTTTGCCGTGAAGTATTGTACCTAATAAAATGGATTATTTTGGGATAATGTATGCGGATTCTAAGCTTAATTGGTCAGGCCTCTCTCCTAGGGTCTCTCATTTTTGTTGAAGCACCGATAAAAATCTAAAAAGTCGTTAAATTAAGCTTGGTTATGCTTGACACTTTTCTCGTTGCTCCTTATCATGCGGCCCTCCTAGCCAGTCACGTCCCGTTCGTCTAGAGGCCTAGGACACCGCCCTTTCACGGCGGTAACAGGGGTTCGACTCCCCTACGGGACGCCATTTTAAAAGGTTGCCAGAAGTTTGGCTTCTGCGGGAATAGCTCAGTTGGTAGAGCGGTACCTTGCCAAGGTACAGGTCGCCGGTTCGAACCCGGTTTCCCGCTCCAATTTAGACTAGTAATACTGAATACCACGCGACTCTTTGAGTAACGTGGTATTTTTTTGCCTTGGAATTAACCAGCCTGATGCCTTTGGTGTCAGAGTGAGGTCTGTTGCTAGATGTTTTTATATGCTCTAATCAGATTTGGATACTCTATCTGAGGAAAGGCTAATGCATACTATGCTGTTGAAAACCCAAACTCTCATATTGGTTCTGTTTGTTACTGGATGTGTTCATCAAAACAATGCATCTAAACAAAAAGAGGAATGGGCTTTTGCTCACATGGCACCTCAAGGCCAGATATCCACTAATAAGACGATCGTAATACCACTGACGCAAGATATCGTTGCTTTTACGATGGATCCTTATAAAACACATGCAGATATGAATGGTGTGGAATTCATTTCTTTTCTAGATAATTCCAATGAGAGCGGACGCAGAGCCAATTCACGTAACGCCGTCTTATCATGGTTTGACGGTGAAAACATGAATGAAACTAGGCTCGTGGTGACCAGTGTAAAAATGGATGAAGTAGGTGAGAACATTACTTATACCACAGAGGTCATGAGTGATTTCAGTGGAAGTGAGGAGTTAGTTTCACCGCACCTTTACTTAGACCGATATGATATTGGCAGGAAAAACCTGTCTGAAAAACATCAGTATCCGTTTACCGCAATGCGACAAACCATTTATACCGGCGAACACCGGATGCCTGGTCAGACAAAAAGTAAATCACCCTGATTAAACGTTTAAAGTTTGATTTAATTAAAAAATGCCGAGGGATAATCCTGCCGCTATGCCAAGACCAAAATCTTCGCACTCTTGTTGATGGTTTTCTTTAAACCCACCGACCAATATTAGCGGATCGCAAATCTTGCGAAGCGGGTAGCCCTTGACTATTCGGTCTACTTCTCGGACAGCACCAGTGCCGTCATTACCAGAGCTTACAAAAATACCGTAGGGGAGGTTGATCTGGTGAGGCTCCGCGGGGTAAAAGGTACGATCAAAAAAATCTTTTAGTGCCCCGCTCATGTAGCCAAAGTTTTCGGGTGTGCCGAAAATAATGCCATCAGCCCACAGTAGATCATCTAAACCCGCATCGAACGCTCTCAAAAACCTTGTTTCGACATCTTCTTCCTGTTGGCAACCGGCATGCACGGCCTGAGCCATACTTTCGGTACCTCCACTTTGACTATGATAAACAATCAATAATTTTTTCACTGAAATTTACATATCCTCAGGCAACTCTGCCAATTAACAAACTACAATTATTATTAGTGCTCATGCAGGACTTTATCAGTGTAGCTGATGGCTGCATACAGGGAGGTTTATGATTTATTTGTTAGCGATCAGTACGGGGGTATTTTCCGTTGCGTTTTACCCCGCGTTACCGAGCATGCATCTCTATTTTGTCGGGCTTAGCAGTCTTTCCCTCATTTGGCTTTTGGTCGAACGTTTTAAATTGCCTATTCATGGTTTTGTGAAGACTATTTTTCGTTTTAGTCTCTTGTTTGGTTGGGGCAGTGCATGGGGTTTTTATTGTGCCCATAGTGTTCTCAGTCATCAATTACCGGACGGACTTGATAGGCATGATTTTCTAGTCTCAGGGACCGTAGCGCAGATTTTGAAGACAGATAAGGTTCGGACTAATTTTGTCGTTATTGTTGATTCAGCCGCTGAGTTGGCAAACCCAAAAAACATCGTTCATCTGGAAAAGCTATTGCTGAATGAGTATTCTTCAATTAATAAAAAGGGTCGTCTGGACATTCAAGAAGGAGATCATTGGCAATTCGTTGCCCGGTTAAAGAGACCCAGAGGTATGTTCAACCCAGGCGGTTTTGATTATCAGAGCTGGCTGGTTCAAAGCGGTTATTCTGCTACTGGTTATGTCAGGCATAATGCCGCGAATCGAAAAAATCATAATTACCCTATTTCTCTGTATAACAGCGTTCTATTGGGAGTTAATAAAATACGCTCTGGTATTAGACGGGCAATTATTAAAAGTGAGACGTCTGAGCTTGGTCGAGCAATTTTAATTGCGCTAACAGTCGGCGATAGGCAGAACATCAGACCTTGGTGGGAAAGTTTGTCCAGGCTGGGGATTGTGCACTTACTGGTTATTTCCGGGTTACACATTGGTCTTATTGCCGGGGCAGGTTTCATGCTTGGCTCTATGGTTTCAAAAACGCTAATATCTCTCAGTCAAGTGCTGCCATTGGTCAGCACCAATCACTTTTTTTTGCGGCTGTTACCCCCAAGTTGTGGGGTTATCCTCGCGACTGCTTATAGTCTCTTAGCTGGTTTTACTCTGCCTACGCAGAGGGCACTAATCGCAATAGTGGTGGTCATGCTGGCTAGCCTGGTTTATCGGCGCATAACACCCTGGGCCTGCCTAATGTGGACGCTATTAATAATAGCCATTATGCAACCGCTGGCGGTGTTAAGTGCCGGGTTTTGGTTGTCGTTTACGGCAGTAGCGACACTGATAGGATGGTTTTATCCCTGGGCTTCAAGTGATAAGAATTTCAGAGTGAAGCGCACACTAACAGTGCAGTTAGCACTCCTGGGGTTAATGTCTTTGCCGTTATTTATTTTTATAGGCAGGATATCTTGGTTGGCCCCCATGGTGAATATTCTAATAATTCCCTTGGTGTCACTAGTGACCGTTCCACTTGCTCTGCTCGGCGTGGTAGGTTTAATGATAAACCAGCGCATTGCTAATAGTATCTGGATATTGGCAGATTGGTCGATCATGCCAATACAGTGGTTATTGGACATTATTCCCTCATCGTACGGATTCCTTTCGCTACCGGTGATTATGCACTGGACGATTCTGGCTACAATTTTTATGGCGGGTTTGGGGGCCTTATTGCCGATTCCAAAAGCTTTTAAAATAGTCTGCGTTATTCCTTTGGGTTTGGCATTGTTGGCTCCAAGCCCAGACAACAGGTTACAGGTTACAGTACTAGATGTGGGTCAGGGTCTGGCAGTGGTGGTTGAGCGTGGTGATAGAGCACTCGTCTATGATGCGGGTCCTCGGTATAGCGAATCATTCGACGCGGGAGCGGGGATTATCGTTCCTTATTTGCATTCCCGTGGTCGCAGATCTGTCGATAAAGTCATTATTAGCCATGAAGACAACGATCATAGTGGTGGAGTTTTTTCATTGATTAATGCGCTTAGTCCGCGCGATGTTTTGGTCGGCCCAGGTTTTGTAGCTGATCTGGCTGATAGTTTTCAAAAAAGCAATAAAGATTCTTTACGACATTCACCATGCGCTGCGGGAGAAAAATGGTTTTGGCCCTCTGTTGAGCCTAATGACAGCGATGAAGATGCTAAC
>Ga0209711_10000329_pt1 | contig 48591 bp, 51 predicted proteins | sample ArcticOcean_MG_C_7_FD_187441 | JGI IMG/M metagenome (GOLD analysis project Ga0209711, IMG submission 187441) | Marine microbial communities from western Arctic Ocean - ArcticOcean_MG_CB11_88 (SPAdes) (version 2) | ecosystem: Environmental > Aquatic > Marine > Oceanic | place: Arctic Ocean... | reverse complement strand
TTCTGAAAGTGATTTGATTTTAAGAGGTGCAGGGGAAGTTCTTGGAAGCAAACAATCTGGCAATATAAACTTTAAATTTGTTGATTTACATTATCATAACGATCTAATTTCAATTGCTAGAGAAGAAGCAAAAAAGCTATTAACAGAAGATGATAAAAATCAAAAAATTAATACTCTATTGTCAATTTTTGAAAATAATGAAGCTGTTAGATTACTTAAAGGAGGATAGTCTATTTCTTGATTATAGGTGTTACTATGCCTCCAGAAATAACCATTTTAACAGCATCTTCAACTTTCATATCCATATAAACTAAATCTTTTTGGGGAATAAATAATAAAAATCCACTTGTAGGATTAGGAGTTGTCGGAACAAAAATATTAATTACTTTATCCTTAGTAAGACTTTGCACCTCTCCTTTTGTTTCACCAGTAACAAACCCTATTACCCAAATTCCTTTTCTTGGGTATTCAACTAGAACAACTTCTCTAAAACTATCAGAGTTTGTTGACATAACAGTTTCCATTATTTGTTTAATGGCGCCATAAATACTCCTTACAACAGGCATTTTATTAAGAATTCGTTCCCCTGCCTTTAGAAGTGTTCTTCCAATAAAACCTGGCGTTATTGCACCGATAAAAGTTATAGTTATTATACTAATAATTAAACCTATTCCAGGAATTTGGTGAGGTAGTTTTGTTGTAAAATCCAAACTTTCAGGTAACATTCCAGCAACTTGCGTATCTACAAATGTAACAATTAACCAAGTTACATATGCAGTTATTAATATTGGTGAAGTCACTAATATTCCAGCTAGAAAATATCTTCGAAATCTAGCAAACAACCCAATTCTATCTGTTGAGACATCATTATTCATAAAATAATCCTAAAAATTCTGAAAAAACTAAAATATCATGTATAAATACTAAATATCTTATTATCATAAAAAAGAACAATAAATGAAAAAAATATCTAATAAAAACAATAAAGAATTAAATAACTTAAAATCTATTAATAAAATTAGAAAAATAATTAAAATTTTAAGGGACCCAGATGATGGTTGTCCTTGGGATATAAAGCAAAACTTTAATAGTTTAGCACCTTATACTATTGAAGAAGCATATGAACTAGTTGATGCAATTGAACAAAATGATATTAAAAGTATTAAATCAGAATTAGGAGATTTACTGTTACAAATTATTTTAATTTCTCAAATAGCGAGTGATAATAATTATTTTAATTTTGATGATGTTGCGGAAGATATTTCTGAAAAAATGATGAGACGTCATCCACAAATTTTTGATTACAATTATAATTTAAATGACTTTCCTCAAGAGAGTTGGGAAAGAATAAAAAATATTGAAAAATCTAAAAAAGCCAATAAAAATAATCATCTTCTTGATACGATTGAAAAAAATATTCCTGCAATGCTAAGATCAATTAAAATTCAAAAAAAAGCATCGTCAATGAAATTTGATTGGAAAGATTTAAATGATGTTATTAATAAAGTTGATGAAGAGTTGAGCGAATTAAAAGAGGCTATAGATAATAAAAATAAATTGCATATTGAAGAAGAATTAGGTGATTTATTATTTACTATAGTAAACTTATCTAGACATTTAAAACTAGATCCCGAACAAACATTAAGAAAGTCTAATAATAAATTTATATCAAGGTTTAATATAATGGAAAACATACTTGATGAAAAAAAAATAGAATGGCATGATTTAAAAAAATCTGATTTATTAAATTTATGGAATGAAGCAAAAGATCAATTAAAAAGAGGTTAAAATGGATTCTAAATTACCAAAGACTATATTTATTACTGGAGCTACATCTGGCTTTGGAAAAGCTACGGCTAAATTATTCAATGAACATGGCTGGCAAACAATAATAACTGGCAGAAGAGGTGATCGATTAGAGGAATTAGCTAAAGAATTAGGTGAAAGTTCTTTGCCATTATCGTTTGATGTAAGTGATAGGAGATCTGTTAAATCAGCAATTGATAATCTGCCTCCTAATTTTAATAATATATCAGTTTTGTGTAATAATGCAGGATTAGCGCTAGGACTTGAAGGTGCTGACAATGCCGACCTTGATGACTGGGATCAAATGATTGACACAAATATAAAGGGACTTGTTTACACAACAAGAAATATCCTTCCATTAATGATTGGTAAAGGAGAAGGACATATAATAAATATTGGTTCTGTTGCAGGATCATATCCTTATCCCGGTGGAAATGTTTATGGAGGTACAAAAGCATTTGTAAGTCAATTTTCTTTAAATTTAAGAGCTGATCTTGTTGAAAAAGGGATTAATGTTACTTCTGTAGAACCAGGATTAGCTGAAACTGAATTTTCATTGGTAAGATTTAAAGGAAATACAGACAAGGCTTCAGAAGTATATAAAAATACAAGGTTTATAAAACCAGAGGATATAGCTGAAACGATTTACTGGGTAGCAACTAGACCTAAAAACATAAATATTAATAGGATTGAAATTATGGCAGGTGATCAGGCATTTAATCCATTTAATGTTATAAAGAAATAATTTTTTAAATTAATCTATAAGGATCATTTTCAGGCATTGCTAAATTTCTTACTTTTTCCCATATCTCAATATTAGACGCAGCTAGAATAGGCCCAGAGCTGCCTATATTAAACATTTCTCTGTCTCTAGCCATCAAAACCAAGCCTCCTGATTCTTCAACTATTAAGTTGACAGGAGAATGATCCCAAGGGGTAACCCTACCGTGGAAAATAAATTGAAATTTATTTAATGCTAACATAATAGCTTCTATACCAGCACTTCCTATGAAAATTCTATTAGTATTACTTTTTAAATTATTCATAATTCTATTTCTATGTAACTCAGGAATACCCTTGGTTCCACCAGAACCTATAATATTTACATTAATTAATTTAGGAATAAAAATTTGAGTTTTTTGTTCAGTATTAAGGTTAATTAAATAAGCACCAAAACCTTTTATTGCATAAACAAATATTTTCTCTAAAGGTTGATAAACAAATGTAGCAAAAGGAACTCCATAACTTGATATTGATATCATCGAACAAAAATTACTTGATCCCTTTACATAATTTTTAGTTCCATCTATTGGATCAATTATCCATAACAAAGGTTCATTTAATAAGTTTGAAAAACTATTATTATAAGATGTTTCTTCTCCAATATATTTAGATATATTTTGAAACCCTAATAATCTAGAAGAAAGCCAGTCTTCACTTTTTTTATCTGCAATAGTAACAAAATCATCAACACTTGACTTTGTTTCAATATCATTAGATTTTAAATTATTGAAATAAGATAAAATTATATTTTCATTAACTTCAATAAGCAAATTCATAATAAAATCAATTAACTTATCTCTTTGTGAAATATTTCCAATTATAGTATCTAACAAAACATACCTCTTAATTTAAAATAAAATGAATTAAATAAATTTAATTTTAATTTCAGGAAAAAAAGACTTAAATTTATCTAATTGATGTGACGAAATTTTAACTCTTATTATACGTTCATTAAGAGAGTTTTCTTTATTACTTTCTAACAAAATATGTGAGTTTTTAAACAGCCATGTAAAGATATAATATGAAGTTATTGAAATAAAAAAATCAACAATATGAGTTTTACCAATAATTTTATTTTCAATGTATTTTCTTAAATCATTTAAACCAACAGAAGTCATTGCTGATGTCATTATAAATTTCTTTTTATTATAAATGTTTAAATCAGGCATCTCTGAATTTAAATCAATTTTATTAAATACATTAATAATTTTATTTTTTAAGTCATCTTCAGAAAAACCTATTTGCTTTAATGTTTGTAAAACTACATGTGCTTGATTTTCAATATTGGGGTTTGACAAATCATGAACTAATAGCAAAAAATCTGAGGAAAACAATTCTTCTAAAGAAGAATTAAAAGCAGAAATTAATTCTGTAGGTAAAGCAGATATAAAACCTACAGTATCTGTTAATAATATTTTATTCTGATTAGGTAAATTAACTAAACTCATCTTTGTATCTAAAGTAGCAAAAACCATATCTTTAACTAAAACTTGAGACGAGGTTAATTTATTAAAAATAGTTGATTTACCACTGTTAGTATAACCTACTAAAGAAAAAATTGGTAATGAGATATCAGTTCTTCTTTTTCTTTGTATATTTCTTGTTTTCTTAACCTTTAAAAGTTGTTTTTTAATGTTCACTATTTTAGTGTCAATAATTCTTTTATCTAACTCAAGTTGACTTTCACCAGGTCCACCAACTTTGCTTAAGCCACCTCTTTGTCTTTCTAAATGTGTCCAAGATCTAACTAATCTAGTTTTTTGAAAATTAAGATTTGCTAATTCAACTTGTATTTTTCCTTCACTTGACGTTGCTCTTAAACCAAATATTTCAATGATTAATTGTGTTCTATCAATAACTTTAACTTCTAATATTTTTTCTAAATTTCTATGTTGTATAGGTGAAAGAGAACAGTCAACAACAATTAGATCAATTTTTTCAATATTTAAGTTAGTTTTAATTTCATCTATAATTGAATGACTAAGAAAAGTAGATACTTTAGGCATTGTTATATTAACCATTTTTTCAAATTTAATTGAACTATTTAAAGCTTCAACTAAACTCCTAGTTTCAGATGAACGAGAAAGAAAATTTGATTGATTAAATATAATGTTTTGAGAAAAACTATTAGTTTTAAAAATTGGTAAAATTAAAAAAATTTTATAAATATGCATACATATATCAATTGTTATTAATTAGAGGTTTTCATAGCTTTTAAATACAATTCTCTCAAAGAGCATGATAATTCTCCTATTAAACCATTATTAATTGAACTATTATCAATTTTAACTATAGGTGTAACAAAAGAAGTAGCACTTGTTAAAAAAACTTCTTTAGCTGTCAATAATTCATCTTTTAAAAATTTTCTTTCTAATATTTTAATATTATTTTGCACGGCACAGTTTTTTACAGCATTTCGCGTAATACCTGACAAAATTTGTCCATCTAAATTTCTTGTTATAAGCTCATTATCATAGTTTACTATCCAAATATTTGAACTTGATCCCTCAGTAATATAATCATCTTGATCTACAAAAATAGCTTCGTATGCACCTTTTTCATCAGCGATTGTTTTAGCTAAAATATTAGGCAATAATTGAGTGGTTTTTATATCTGGTCTAGCCCATCTATTATCATTTAATGTAATTGCACTTACACCAATAAAATTATTTAAATAATTGTTATTTTTTTCTGTAACAGAAATAATAATAATTGGTTTTAAAGTTAAATTTTTATAGCTATGGTTACGTTGGGCAACACCTCTAGAAACCTGTATATAAATGCTACCAAATACAACTTTATTTTTTTTAATAACATTTTTAATTATTATCTTCAAAGACTTGCATGATATTGGTAATGTTATATTTAAACTTTTTAAAGATCTTAATAATCTTTTAATATGTTCATCATAATCAAAAAAAATACCTTCGTTGAACATAACTACTTCATAAATAGCATCCCCAAAATGATAACCTCTATCTTCAATATGTATTTTAGAGTCTTTATAGTGTAAATATAAACCATCAACATAAGAGATTTTAGCCATTAAAAGAAATCCAAGTTAACAGATAATAATTCTTCTACTTTTTTAAGCGATTTAACTGGAACAAACATTACAACTTTATCACCAGCTTCAATTACTGTTAATCCCTTTGGAGGCAATATATTATTATTAGGCTTAACAATAGCACCTATAGAAACATCTTTAGGTAATTTAATCTTTTTTAGAGGCTTGCCAACAATAGATGAAGATTTTAAAGCTTCAAATGAAATTATTTCACCAAATTCTTCTATAATCGAATGTATATGTTCAATTTGTCCACTTCTAACTTCTTGAAGTATTGAAGAAACTGTCAACATTGGAGGACTAACAACACCTTCAAGATCTAATGAATTAAATAGAGGAATAAAAACCGGTAAATTTATCAATGCAACAGTATGAGACGCTCCTAATCTTTTTGCTAGCAATGAGGATAAAATGTTTACTTCATCATTATTGGTTGCGGCTATATAAGTCTCTCCCTGCCCTAATCTAGCTTCCTTTATTATTGCAGGGTCCAAAGAATCTCCACATATAATTGTAGCGTATTCTAATTGTTCAGCAGCATATCTAGCTCTATCTTTGTCTAATTCTAATATAGTTAAATTTATTTCAGGTGAAAGATTATGAATTTCTTGAGCAACTCTTATACCAATAGCTCCAGCTCCAGAAATAGTAACCTTCTGAGTAGTTGTTTCAGCATGACCAAATGCAATAAGAGTCCTATTGATTTGATCTGTAGGACAAGCCAAATATACCCTATCACCAGCCAATATAGTATCATCTCCCCCTCTAGGAACCAGTAACTTATTAGTTCTTATTATTGCCATAACTGTTACAATTAAATCTGGGAAAAGATCCGCTAATTGTCTTAGAGATGTATCAAGTAATGGACAGTCATCCTTGCAAGACACTCCTAACATTGTAACAGATGATTTGACAAATTCAGCAACATCAAATGCTCCAGGAGTTCTCCATTGATTAACTATTGCTGATGCAACTTCTTCTTCTGGAGAAATGATATGATCTATACCAATATTTTCTTTATTAAAAATTTGGGAAAAATTTGGATCAAGATAAGCTGGTGACCTAATTCTGGCTATCAAAGTAGGTGTGCTATACAAAGATTTTGCAATATGACATGCTATCATATTTATTTCATCTGACTGAGTAACTGCAATAATAATCTCTGCATCCTTTATACCTGCATCCTCAAGAACATTAGGGTATGACGCTAACCCTTGGACACCACGTACATCATAAAGCTCAGTAATTTTTTGAATTGCTTCAAGATTAGCATCAATTACAGTAATATCATAACCTTCATTTGACAAATGATCTGTTATTGACATGCCTACCCTACCTGCACCACAAATTATTATATTTTTCATAACTTCACCATTATAAATTTATTAAAACATTAACTTATATCATTAACATCTATATTTAGTTCTTTTAATTTTCTATGAAGAGCAGATCTATCCATTCCTACAAAGTCAGAAGTACGAGATATATTACCTTTAAATCTGATTAATTGAGATTTAAGATAGTTAGCTTCAAATATTTTTCGGGCATCTTTTAATTGTAAATCCAAGTCATCAGATAAATTATAATTATCTTGTTTAAGATTTTTTTTATAATTGAAGAATTCAGATGGCAAATTAGACGGTGTGATTAGATTATCAACATTATCACCATACATTATAAGTAACCACTCTAAAATATTTTTTAATTGACGTAAATTACCTGGCCAATCATACGTTTGAAAAATTGCAAGAGTATCAGGTGAAAAGTTTAAAATATTCTTTCCTAAATCTTTAGATAAAGAAATTATAAAATACTCAATTAAATATGGAATATCTTCAATACGATTATTTAGTGAAGGCATTTCTATAGGAGCTACTGAAAGCCTATAAAATAAATCTTCTCTTAAATTACCTTTATTAATTGAATCATTTAAATTTTTGTTACTTGCAGAAATAATACGAACATCTACAAAAATTTTCTTATTTGATCCAATTCTATAAAAACTTTGTTCTTGAATAGCTTGCACTAATTTTCCTTGAGTTTCTATTGGTAAATCACAAATTTCATCAAAGTATAAAGTGCCATGATTTGCTTGTTCAAACAGACCTAAATTAGATTGATTATTTTCTAATGTATTCAATGGATGATCATCCCAACCAAATAAAACTTGTTCAACTCTTTCAGGTGACAAAGTGGCACAAGATGCAACAATGAAAGGGTAATTTTTCCTATTTGATTTTTTATGAATAAATTTAGCGCAAAGTTCTTTCCCAGAACCTGATGGGCCTGTAATTAACACTCTACTATTAGTATTTGAAATCTTCTTTAATAAAAACTTTATGTTTTTAATAACAACAGATTTTCCAATTAAATCAATTTTTTGATTTTCTTTTGATTCAAAGTCAAAAACTTTAATTTTTAAATTACGTTCGTTTAAAGCTTTATCTACTAAGAATAAAAGTTTGTCTGTTTTAAATGGTTTTTCAATAAAGTCAAAAGCACCATTTTTAGCGGCATTCATAGCTGTTTCAACACTTCCATGACCTGACATCATTATTACAGGTATTAGTATATTATAATTTTGACACCATGTTAATAAGTCAAGTCCAGCATTAACATTATTGTTCATCCAAATATCAGTTATAATTAAAGTAATATCATTTTTTTTAATAATATTAACTGCATCAATTGAATTAAATGCTGTTATTGTTTTATAACCTTCATCACTTAAAATTGCTGAAACTGTGTCACAGATATCAATTTCATCATCTACTATTAAAATAGAAATTTTATTTTTTAACATTATAAACTCTAAAATAACTCATATATGTTTAACTACAATTGGGAGTTTAATAATTATTATGGTTCCCTGTTCGTCTTTAGGAGATTTAATTGTAATAGATCCATTATGATCTTCAATAATTTTTTTGGTAATTGCTAAACCTAAACCACTTCCATTTGTTTTTGTAGAAAAATAAGGTTCAACCATTCTTGAAATATCATTTGGATTAATACCAGTGCCATTATCTTTAAGTAAAATTGATACAAAATCATTATCATTTTCAAAATCAATGGATATAACACCATTTTTTATATTATTAGTAATTATATTTTCATAAGAATTTTTTATTATATTTCCTATTGCCTGCCTTATTTGTTTTTCATCAGCCATTATAAATATATTTTTATATTTTGTATTATCTAATTTAATAGTAATTTTTTCAAATGAAATATTAAGTGGTTCAACATATTCTCTTACAATAACAAATACATTTACCTGATTTAAAATAGGTGGTGGCATTCTAGCAAATGAAGAAAACTCATCAACTAAATGATGAATATCATCAACTTGTCTAGTTATCATATTAAGAGATTGTTCAAATATTTTTTTATTAAACATTATAGGTTTATCAATATGTTTTTTTAATCTTTCTGCAGATAATCTAATAGGTGTAAGTGGATTTTTGATTTCATGAGCAATTCTTCTTGCAATATCAGACCATGCAGCCATCTTTTGAGCAGCAATTAAATTAGTAATATCATCAAAAGTAAGAACAAAGCCTAAAATTTTATCATGTTTTTTTTGCACAACAATTCTAGTCATTAAATTTAAAATTTTATCTTCTTTTATAATCTGAATTTTTTCTTCTAAAACAGACATATTACTTTTTAAAATTGTATCAATTAAATTTGAAAATTCAGGAACAATCTTAGTTATTAATATACCAAAATCTTTTTCAATAGATATATTTAAAATTTTGCATGCAGTTAAATTTGGTAAATTTAACTTTAGATTCTCATCAAGAGCTATAACACCAGAATAAACACCTGATAAAACAGTTTCTGAAAATTGTCTTCTTTTATCTAATTGATTATTAGCATTAACAATATCTATTCTAATATTTTTCAAATCAAAAATCATTTTATTAAAAGCCTGGCCAAGTCTTTTAATTTCCTTGACATTAAAGTTTAAAAGTTCTTTTTTAGTAATTTTATAATCTAAATTACCAGCACCGACTTCTTCTGCAGCCATAATTAAAGAACTAATAGGATCAACTAGTTTATTAGCAAGATTTAAACCTATGATTAATGATCCCAATAACAAAATTAAAGTCAAAAAAAGAAATATAACAACGAATGAAATTTTTAAATCAAATTGTTCTAATTCTATTGATTGATAGTCAGATACAGCAAGTGCAGTATTTTGTATTGCATCCAAAACTCTTTGATCAACAAATCTACTTATTAATAAATAAGCATCAACATATTGAGACAGCTTCATAAAAGCTTTCATTTTATTAGAGTTGTCTTCTTTTGTTATAGTTATTTTACCACTATTTGCTGATAAATAATCCTGATTTGAAATGTCAGCATAAGTATATTCAAAGACAAAATTTGAAAATGCTAAAACATTACCATTAGAATCAATTAAAATCGCTTCAGATAAATTATTTTTTCTTGAATAATTATCAATAAATTTACTAAATTTATTTTTATTTGATGATAAGTTTATAGCATTAACATTAAGTATATTAGCAAATTCTAAAATATCCCCTCTCATAGCATTTTGGTGCTCGAGAAGATATTGATTAGCCACTTTTTCCGATTGTGATACTGCAGATGATATTATCGGATTAAACCAGCTATTTAAAGCAGTGTCGAATATTAAAACAGAAAAAATAGATATAATTAATGTAGGAGTTAATGAGATCACAGAAAAAATAAAGATTAATTTATTATGAAGTTCATTTCCTGCTTTTTTAAGTTTCTTTTTTCTCAAAAAAGAAAGGAAATATTTAATAAATGAAAAAAATAAATAAGAAAAAACTAAACATATCAAAAATAAAGATAAAGAAGATATAAATATATAATCATTTAAAAAATAGAATTTTGACATAATTAAATAAAAAAATAAGAATAATATAAGTGAAGTCAAAAAAGAATATAAATATAATTTATGTTTAAAAATGTTTATAAATTTAATATTCATTAAAAACGGCCTAATATAAACAAAATACTATATATAACATATAGCCTATAAAAGTTAAAAAAATACAAATTTTTAAAGCTTTATTTTTTTTATTATATTAATTCCATGTAAATTAATTTTTTTTCTTAAAGTGTTTCTATTTAATCCTAAGCAATTTGAAGCTTTAATTTGATTGCCTCTATATAAATTTAAAGTTAATTCAATTAAAGGTTTTTCAATTTTTGATATAATCTCATCGTATAAATTTTTTATATCCATATTTTTATCTAGAGTTTTAAAATAATTTTTTATACCTTTATATAACAAAGTATCTATGTTTTGATTGTCTTCATTAAAATCATTTGTATCTCTTACTTCATTTAAAACATCTGAAATCAAATTCACAGAAATTTCATCATTAGATGATAGTATACATAGCCTATTAATTACATTTTTAAATTCTCTAATATTTCCTGGCCATGGATATTGTCTAAACAAAGAAAGTCCTTGAATAGAAATACTTTTTTTAATTTTTTTATCAAAAAAATAGTTATTAAGAAAAAACAAAGATAAATCACTTATATCTTCTGATCTATCTTTTAAAGTAGGTAATTTAATATGTACTACATTTAATCTATAAAAAAGATCTTCTCTAAAAAGGCCTTTATTAACCATATCTATAATATTTTTTCTTGTTGTAGAAATAATTCTATTATTTTTTAAAAATTTTTTTTCATTTGACTGTAATTCAAAATTGATTTCTAAAAAGTTTAATAAATTAATTTGTTGAACAAGAGAAAAATCACTTATTTCATTAATCAATATAGTGCAGTCATCAAAGTTTTCTAAAGAATTAGTATTTTGATTATTATTATTTTGGGTGTAAAAATTAGTTATATCCAAAAATGTTACTTCTTTATTAAAAAAATCCATATTTAATTTAATAAAAGGATTGTTATATTTAGTGCTGAGGTCATGAATTGCCCTAGCAATAATGTTCTTTCCTGTTCCAGTATCACCTGTTATTAAAACAGATAAATTATTTGTAATCAACCTAGACATTTTTTTATAAATATCTTGCATAACTGAAGACTTTCCAATGATAGGACCTGAATCGTATATACTTTTATTATCTTGATTATTAAAATTAACAGATTTATTATTTTTATTACTTGGATCTAAAAGAAAAGTTCTTGATACCAATCTTAATAATTCATCTAAATCAAAAGGTTTGGGTAAATAATCATATGCTCCTTTTTTTTCAGCTCTCATTGCCGTTAATAAAGTAGTTCTAGCTGACATAACAATAATTTTAAGGTTAGGAACCATTTTTTGTAATTTTGGCAAAATATCTAACGCATCACCATCAGGCAATCCTACGTCAGTAATTAAAACATCAGCAAAATTAGATTCAACAAGTCTCATCATTCCTGTTGCAGTTCCACTAGATTTAACATTATAACCAGCACGAGTTAAAGCTGATGATAAAACAACTCTAATAGAACTATCGTCGTCAACAACAATAATATTTTTATTATTTTTAAACTTCATCACATTGGCCTTTATAAATTTCTTCATTTTTCTTTAGAGGAAAATTTAAACAAAAATTAGTTAGCCCATTAGATGACATTACATTAATAACAGCTCCAATGTCATTTAATCCAGAAGCTACTATTGATAAGCCCAAACCTTTACCAGTTTTTTTTGTTGAAATAAAAGGGTCAAAAATATTAGGAAGCAAATCTTCTTTTATACCTTGACCATTATCTATAAACTCAATTTGCAGAGGCAACTTTATAGGTATGCCATCTAAAATAAAAGAAGATTTCTTATTTGAGTTAAATGATGTTTTGATTTTGATTACCCCATTTTCACCACATGCTTCACAAGCATTCCTGATAAGATTTAAGAAAATTTGTATTAACAAGTCATTGTCTGAATAAAAATATGGAAGAGAAGGATCATATAAAGGAATGATTTTTATCTTTGAACCAAAACTATTTTCAGCAACTCTTATACAATGATTTAAAGATTTGTGTATATTTAAAAATTCTAATCGTAATGGTAATTTATCGTTAGTAATATGTTCCATTCTAATTAATAGAGATATAATTCTATCAGATTCAATTTGAATTAATTGGGTTAATTCAATTAGGTTTGGATTATTTTTTAAATCACTTTCAAGCAATTGAGAGGCACCTTTGATACCTGCAAGAGGGTTTTTTAATTCATGCATTAGTAAATCAACTAAAGACGAGAAAGATTTTGAAACTTTATTATTATTATTATTAAATTTATTAATTTCAGAAATAGATAATTGATCAATTTGAATAATAATTTTATTAAAATCATCGTAAAAAGGAACAATATGAACTCTAACTTTTCTTTTAACAAAATTATAGCTGTCAAAATCAAAACTATCTTCAGTTAATCCAGATTTAAATTTTCTTACTCTTGAAAAAAGGATGAATAAAGGAGAATCTTTTTGTATAATAGTTTCAATAGATTTACCTATCAATAAAGAAGAGCTATAGTCAAAAAATTCTTCGCCAGTTGAATTAATATATTCTATAATGTTATTTCTATTAATTAAAATAACTGGAGTTCTTAATTCAGATAATATTTGTTTAAACATTTTCAATAATACTTAATTAATAAATTAATTTCTTTAAGATAACAAAAACGATTAATAATTAAACATTAAATATTATTAAATTTACATTATTGCCTTATTAAAAGGCAAAAAAAAGGAATTGTTCATTGAAAGTAAATAAAACTAATATGTGTGTAATATTGTTAGCTGGCGGAATTGGCTCTAGATTTAGTAGCAAAATAACAAAACAATTAATTAAAATTAATAACAAAAGCATTTTAGAAATATGTATTGAAAATTTAAAACATAATATTGGAAATATACAAATTCAATTAGTTTCAAATAAAAATAATATTAATGAAATAATATTAATCTCAAAAAAATATAACCTTTTAGAACCCATTGTAGGAGGAAAGGAACGTCAAGATAGCGTTTATAGAGGTCTTATAGCAATACAACCTTATTTTCCTGAATACGTGTTAATTCACGATAGCGCCAGGCCTATTATATCAAGAAGAGTTGTAAAAGAATTGCTAAATTTAGTAAAAAATAAACCAGTTTGTGTTATACCAATAATTCCTGTAAATGATGCAGTGAGAGTAGTTAAAGAAAATAAAGAAATAGAATATATAGATAAAAAAAACCATTTTCTAGTTCAAACACCTCAATTATGTTGTTATAAAGATTTATTACTAGCTCATCAAAATACAAATAAAACATTTGAAGATGAATCTTCAATTTTAATAAGTATGGGAAAGAAAATTAATACAATAAAAGGAGACACAATGAGTCTCAAAATAACTTATAAAAAAGACTTTGAAATGCTTGAACCACACTTAAATTACAGAAACTATGTCACAAAAATAGGTGTAGGCTTTGATATTCATAGATTTAATAAAACAACAATAAATGACAAAGAAAATTTCATTACTTTAGGTGGTATAAAAATTAAAAATAAAAAATCACTTATTGGACATTCTGACGCTGATGCATTGCTTCATGCAATAACTGATAGCATATTAGGAGTAATAAATTGTGGAGATATTGGGCTTTTATTTCCTCCATCAGATAAAAAATGGGAGAATTTTGATAGTTCTTATTTTCTTAAACAAGCAGCTATTTTACTTAAAGAAAAGTCTGGTAAAATAATTAATATTGATGCAGTAGTGATAAGTGAGAAGCCTAAAATTTTAGATTACTCTAATCTAATTAAAGAAAGTATTGGTAATATTTTAAAAATAAATCCAAATAGAATTTCTATTAAAGGAAAAACTTCAGAGAATTTAGGGTTTATAGGAAGAGAAGAAGGAATAGCTGTGATTGCTAATACTTCTATTCAAATTATTGATGACATAGATGATAATTAAAAAGAATATAACTATGTTATTTTTAGCAAAATTAGCAGAAGCTTACCCTATTGGTAAGGTTAAAATAGCACCAGGAACCTTTGCTTCATTTTTAGCTTTAATTATAGGGTACTATTTACTTAAAAAAATAGGCATAACAAATTTTATTATTTTTATTAGTATTTTTACTCTCATAGGTGTGATTGTATCTGAAATACACGTTAGAATTTTTAAAATAAAAGATCCAAAAGAAGTTGTTATTGATGAATTTTCTGGTCAATTTATTGCTATTTTAGCATTACCATATTCAAATAATAATATTGATATACTAATATCACTAACATTATCATTTTTATTATTTAGATTTTTTGATATAACCAAATTAGGACCAATTAAAAGATTTGAAACGTTACCAGGAGGAATAGGAATAATGGCAGACGATGTAGTTGCTGGCATCTGTGCCTTCATAGTACAATGTGGAATTTGGACTTATTTTAATCAACAATTATTAGTAACAATATAATAGGGTATTATAATGTGGAAAATCATTAACGAACAATCTCAAAATTTATATAATATATGTAAAGAGAAACAGATATTTATTACAACGGCAGAGAGTTGTACGGGTGGAATGATTGCTTCATCAATTGTTTCAATTCCAGGCTCTAGTTCTATTTTTAATAGCAGTATTGTTACATACTCTAATGAGGCAAAAGCAAAATTTTTAAAAATTCCAATTGAGTTGTTAAATGAAAATGGAGCTGTAAGCAAAGTTATTGCAGAAGAAATGGCAAAAAATGTATTAAAATTAATGGATGCTCAGATGTCAATTGCAGTTACAGGTATTGCTGGACCAAGTGGAGGTACTAAAGATAAACCTATTGGCACAGTTTGGATTTGTATTGGACAGAAGAGTAACATTTTATCAAAAAAATTTTTATTTATAGGAAATAGATTAGAAATAAGGCAAAAAACTACAATTGAAGCATTAAATTTAGCTAATTTAGTAGCTAATAAAATATAAGAAGTTATTTATAAAGTTCATTAGCTCTGCTTTCAAAAGCTCTCACCATTCTCATAACAGCTTCGGTAAATAAAGTTTCAATTAAGCTTTGTAAAAAATTGGATTTAAATTTAAATTCAACCATAAATTCAACTTCGCAACCTTTTTTGTTTTCATTAAAAATCCAATAATTATTTAAATATTCAAAAGGACCTTCTTTATAATTAACAGTTATTTTTTGTTTTTTGTGATCAAGAAGTATTTGAGAGGAATAAACTTCTTTATATATTTTAAAGCCAATAATTAAATCAGCATTTAATTCGGTTTCTGTACAATTATTTACTCTTGCTCCTAAACACCAAGGTAAAAACTCTGGATATTTTTTAACATCTGAAACTAATTTAAATAAATTTTTTGGTGTATGACTTAAAATACGCCTTTCTATATGTTTCATTAAATATAGTTCTCATTATTTTTACTATTAAGTTTTTTAAATCTAGCTTCTTTTAATTTATTAAAATCTTCACTAGCATGAAAACTACTTCTAGTTAAAGGAGAAGATGAAACGAGTAAAAAACCTTTAGAAAGAGCAACTTTTTTATAAAGATCAAACTCATCAGGTTCAACAAATCTGTCTACTCTATGATGTTTTCTTGTTGGCTGCATATATTGACCTATAGTTAAAAAATCAATATTAGCGCTTATCATATCATCCATAACTTGAAAAACTTCATCTTTATTTTCTCCTAGTCCAACCATAAGACCTGATTTAGTAAACATTTTAGGATCTAGTTCTTTAACTTTACTTAGAAGATTTAACGAATGAAAATATCTAGCACCGGGCCTAACAGAGTGGTATAGCCTTGGAACTGTTTCTAGATTATGGTTAAATACATCAGGTTTTGAAGAAACTACTTTTTCGAGAGCCCCATTTTTTTTTAAAAAATCGGGAGTTAAAATTTCTATTGACGTGTTTGGAGCCAGATTTCTAATTTCTTTAATAGTGTTTACAAAATGATCTGCTCCACCATCAATCAAATCATCTCTATCAACAGAAGTAATTACAACATGGTTTAATTTTAATCTTTCAACAGACTTAGCAACTCTAAATGGCTCTGTAGGATCTAACGTTAAAGGCTTACCTGTTGCTACATTACAAAAAGAACAAGCTCTAGTACATATTGCGCCCATTATCATCATTGTTGCATGTTTTTTAGACCAACAACTCCCAATATTAGGGCAACTTGCTTCCTCACAAACAGTAACAACTTTTAAATCATCTAACAAACCTTTGGTTTCTTCAAAAACTTTACCAATTGGGGCTTTAACTTTTAACCATGATGGTTTTGCAGGAGAAAAGTTATCTGGCTTATGAATTTTTTCTGGGTGCCTAACTCTTTTAATATTTTTTTCATGATCTAACATATATTTATATAATTCATAAATCTAATAGTGAATTGCTTGATCATAAGCATCAAGAACAGATTCATGCATAGCTTCAGATAAAGTTGGATGAGGAAAAATTGTATGCATTAATTCATATTCAGTAGTTTCTAATTTTTTAGCTATTGAAAAACCTTGAATTAATTCTGTTACTTCAGGGCCCACCATATGAGCTCCTATTAATTCTCCAGTATTTTTATTAAAAATAGTTTTTATTAAACCTTCTGAATCACCAAGTGCAATTGCCTTACCATTTCCAACAAAAGGAAATTTACCAATTTTAATATCTATTTTATTGGCCTTAGCAGCTTTTTCAGTCAATCCAATTGATGCAACCTGAGGCCTACAGTACGTACAGCCAGGAATAGATGTTTTGTCAATTGGATGAAGGTTGTCTAATCCTACAATTTTTTCTACGCATAGAGTGGCCTCATGACTTGCTTTATGAGCTAACCAAGGCCCTTGAGTTACGTCACCTATAGCATAAATACCCTTCTCACTTGTTTCAAGCCATTGGTCTGTCACAATATGCCCTCGGTCTAATTTAATATTATAATTTTCTAAACCTATTTTTTCTGTGTTTGCAATAATTCCAATTGCTAAAATTAATTTTTCTGAATTAATAGTTTCAGTTTTACCATTTGATAAAATTTCACTAATAACTTGATTAGAATTACTTGAAACTGATTGAAGAGTTGCATTAACTTTTATGTCTACATTTCTCTTTCTAAAGTTAGAGGCAACTATTTGAGATATATCATCATCTTCGTTTGGAAGTATAGAATTAAGAGCTTCAACAACAGTAACCTTTACACCAAGGTCACTGTAAAATGACGCAAACTCCATACCAATAGCACCTGAACCTATAATTACTAATGAAGAAGGTAATTTGGGAGGAGTCATTGCTGTTTTATAATCCCAAATATTAATAGCATCAGATGATACAAAAGGTAAGTTTCTTGATCTAGCACCTGTTGCAATAATAATATTTTTTGATGACAATTTTAATGTTTCGTCTTTATTTTTTAATTTAACTATAACATTTTTTTTTTCATTTTCTTTCTTATCTAAATAAGCAAAACCATCAATTACATTTACTTTGTTTTTTTTTAATAAATGTTTAATTCCAGAAGATAATTGAGCAGCAACGTCTCTTGAACGTTTAGTTATTTTATTTATATCCATTTGGACATTAGAAACTGAAAACCCAAAATCACTTACATTATCTAATAAATGTTTTATTTCACTCGCTCTAAGAAGTGCTTTTGTAGGAATGCAACCCCAATTTAAACAAATACCACCTAAATGTTTATCTTCAATTAGTGTAACTGATAAGCCTAATTGAGCAGCTCTAATAGCAGCCACATAACCACCAGGTCCACCACCAATAACAATCAAATCAAAATAATTTTTATTCATTAACATTCTCTATAATAACATTAAAGCAGGGTTTTCAATATATTCTTTAAATGCAGACAAGAACTCTGCTCCCACAGCTCCGTCAACAACCCTATGATCACAGGACAAGGTTACAGTCATTATTGTTGCAATTGATATTTGACCATCAATAACAACAGGCCTTTGTTCACCAGCACCTACAGCTAAAATGGCTCCTTGTGGAGGGTTGATTACTGCAGAAAATTCTTTAATTCCAAACATACCTAAATTTGAAATAGAAAAACTACCTCCAACATATTCCTCTGGCAATAATTTACCTTCTTTAGCTTTTGTAGAAAGGTTTTTCATTTCTAAAGAAATAGACATTAACCCTTTAGATTGAACGTCGCGTACAATTGGAGTTATCAAACCTCCATTTATAGCAACAGCAACGGAAATGTCTGTATTTTTAAAATATTTTGTATTTTCATTTTCCCAGCTTGCATTAGCTTTTGGAACTTTAATTAAACTCGCACTCACAGTTTTAATTATAATATCGTTAACTGATATTTTGAAATCGTTATTTGATTTTGAATTTATAGAAGCTCTAATTTCTAATAATTTATCAATATTACAATCAAGGGAAAGATAAAAGTGTGGAGCTTCATTCTTAGATTTAACAAGTCTTTCTGCAATGGTTTTTCTCATTGTTGTATTTTTAACAATTTCAAAGTTATCATTAATATTCAATGAATTTTCTATCTTAAGATTATTATTATCACTTAAACTTTCAATATCAATTTTTAAAATTCTACCGTTTGGACCTGAGCCAAGAACCGATGTTAAATCAATATTTTTTAGTTTTGCTATTCTTCTAGCTAAAGGAGATGAAAATATTCTTTTTAATTTTTTAATACTCTTATTTTCTTTTATTATGGGAGGTACTTCATTTTTAAATTCAACATTCACTTCTAGATCAACTTCTTTTAATTTATTACTAGAAACTACTTGAACGTTAATTTCATCTTCTTTCTTTTCTTTAGAAGGCAACTTTAATGGCAAGGAATCTCCATCAAAAAGTAATATTGCTATTGGTGCATTAACTTTAATATATTCCTCACCTTCCAATACAAGAAGTTTACCTATTGTACCATCTTCAACCGACTCAACTTCCATTGTAGCTTTGTCAGTTTCTATTTCAGCTATCAAATCACCAGAAACAACTTTATCGCCCTCTTTTACAAGCCATTTAGATAGTGTACCCTCTTCCATTGTAGGACTTAAGGCAGGCATTAAAATTTCAACACTCATGATGTATCCTTAATTTTTATAACAAACTTTCTTACAAGCATTAACTATATCATCAACTTGTGGTAAAGCTAATTTTTCTAAATTAGCTGCGTAAGGCATTGGAACATCTTTGCCGGCAACTCTTGTTACAGGAGCGTCAAGCCAATCAAAAACATTTTCATTAATGACCGCTGAAATTTCAGCTCCAATTCCAGAAAAAGGAAATCCTTCCTCACAAGTAACTACTCGATTAGTTTTTTTAACAGAATTTAATATAGTTTCAGTATCTAAAGGGCGTAAAGTTCTTAAGTTTATAACCTCAGCATCAATACCAATATCTTTTAAAATTTCTGCAGCTTCAAGAGATTTTCCTACCATAATTGAAAATGCAACTATAGTTACATCACTTCCTACTTTCTCTATTTTAGCTTTACCTATAGGTATTAAAAAATTTTCATCCTCAGGACAATCAAATGATTGACCATATAGAACTTCATTTTCTAAAAAAATTATTGGATTAGGATCGCGAATTGCTGATTTTAACAATCCTTTAGCATCTTCGCTAGACCAAGGAGCAATCACTTTTAAACCTGGACAATGTGCATACCAACTTGCATAACAATGACTATGTTGAGCACCAACTCTAGATGCCGCACCGTTAGGCCCTCTAAAAACTATTGGGCACCCCATCTGTCCACCAGACATATATAAAGTTTTAGCAGCTGAATTAATTATTTGATCAATTGCCTGCATCGCAAAGTTAAAAGTCATAAACTCAACTATAGGCTTCAAGTTTGCAAAGGCTGCTCCCACTCCAATACCTGCAAATCCATGCTCTGTAATAGGCGTATCAATTACTCTTTTATCTCCAAACTCATCAAGTAAACCTTGAGTTACTTTATAAGCACCTTGATATTCAGCTACTTCTTCACCCATAATAAATACATTATTATCTAATCTCATTTCTTCTGACATTGCATCACGAAGAGCTTCTCTAACTGTAATTTTTTTATAATTTAAGGGAGTAATATCTTGCAATTCATCTGAGAAATCATTTGATGTAACATTAAATTCCAGGGTTTCAGCTGCTTCAGTTTTTTCATTAATTGGTTGTTTAACTAAAGTTTGAATCTGTTCATTTTCATTTAACAGAATTGCTATTGGAGTATTTACTTTAATAGATTGATCACCTTCTTCAACAAGTAGTTTCCCTATTTTACCATCTTCTACAGCCTCAATTTCCATTGTAGCTTTATCAGTTTCTATTTCAGCTATTAGATCACCTGAAACAACTTCATCACCTTCTTTTACAAGCCATTTAGATAAAGTACCCTCTTCCATTGTAGGACTTAAAGCCGGCATTAAAATCTCAAAACTCATTTTTTTCACCCTTTAATTAATTGTAATATCTTTGAAAAGCTCATCAATTGAAGGTTCCGGAGATTCTTGAGCAAATATAGCAGCTTCGTTTATAGTTTCTTTTATTTTATTATTATCTAATTTTAAATCTTCTTCTGTAATACCTGATTTTAATAAAATTTGTTTCAAATTTTCAATGGGGTCTGAATTCTTTTTAATTTCTTCCACTTCATTTCTAGTTCTATATTTAGCAGGATCAGACATAGAATGACCTCTATAACGATAAGTTTTCATCTCTAAAATAAAAGGACCCTTACCTGAACGACAATGTTCAGCAGCTCTTTCTGATGCATCTCTAACAGCTAAAACATCCATGCCATCAACAATTTCAAATTTAATACCATATCCTTTTCCTCTTTCAGCCAAGTTATTGCCAGATGAAGCTCTTTTAACAGATGTTCCCATTCCGTATTCATTATTTTCAATAACAAAAATAACAGGTAACTTCCATAGTGAAGCAATGTTATAAGTTTCATAAACTTGGCCTTGATTAGCCGCACCATCTCCGAAATAAGCAATTGAAATATTATTAGTTGAGTTGTATTTATGAGCAAAAGCAAGGCCTGCACCAATGGGAACTTGAGCCCCCACAATGCCATGGCCGCCAAAAAAACCTTTTTCTCTACTGAACATATGCATAGAGCCACCTTTTCCTTTTGAGTAACCGTCTATTCTTCCAGTCAATTCTGCCATGACACCTTTACTGTCCATATCACACGCAATCATATGACCATGATCTCTATAAGAGGTTACTACTGTGTCGCCTTCTATCTGAATTGATTGAATCCCTACAACGACAGCTTCTTGACCTATATATAAATGGCAAAAACCACCAATTTGTCCCATTCCATAGAGTTGACCTGCTTTTTCTTCAAAACGTCTAATTAAAAGCATTTTTTTATACATTTTTCTAAGAAGCTTAATATCATAATTAAGATTAGAATTTATATTAGCAACTTTTGTAGAAATATTTTTTTTCATGAATATCCTATTATTTTTAATATTAATATATTATTAAACATTATTATTTTAACAAATAACTTAACTAAATTCTAATTATAAATAATATTATTTCGGAATTTTAATAATAATTTGATCAGGTTTAATCAAACCTAATAATTCTTGAGCTATTTCTGATAAAAAATCTGAATCAATATTATCATATCTTAATAAATCTATTTCTGAAGAAAGTTGTATTTTTTGATTTTGTAATTTATCAAGTTCATTACTAGAAAAAATTATTTTATCATTTAATTCAAAAATTGTCCAAAGAGATCTATCTGTAAAAAAAATATGAAAAACAAAGAAAATAAAAACTAAAAATGTACAAAACGAAAAAAAGACATAAAAAAAATATTCCTTTGTAAAAAATTTAAACATTATTTTTTAAAATTTTTAAAAAAATCTTTCCCATAATAATAACCATCACTTCCTAATAATTCTTCGATCCTTATTAATTGATTATATTTTGATGTTCTGTCACTTCTAGACAAAGAGCCTGTTTTTATTTGCCCTGCATTTAATGCAACTGAAAGATCTGATATAAAAACATCCTCTGTTTCTCCGGATCTATGAGAAACAATAACTCCAAAACCCGCTGTCTTAGCTAACTCCATCGTCTCTATAGTTTCTGATAAAGTTCCTATTTGATTAAGTTTTATTAAAATTGAATTTCCAGCTTTTTTATCAATACCCAAAGATAATTTATCTTTATTTGTAACAAAAACATCGTCACCAACAATTTGAACCTTATCACCAATTAGATTCGTAATTTTTTTAAATCCATCCCAATCATTTTCATCAAAAGGGTCTTCGATAGAAACAATTGGAAATTCTTCACATATATTTACCCAATAATCTGCTAATTCATCAGTGTTTAAAATTTTATTTTCGCCTTTAATATGATACATACCATCTTTAAAGAGTTCGCTTGCAGCTGCATCAATAGCAATAAAAATATCTTTTCCTAAAGTATAATCACTAATTTCAATCGCTTCAGAAATAAATAAAAGAGCTTCTTTTAAATTATTTATTTCAGGAGCAAAACCACCCTCATCTCCAACAGCATTTGAAAACCCCTTTTTGGATAATAGATTTTTTAAATTAACAAAAATTTCTGTTCCAGCTCTCAGTGCTTCAGAAAATGTAGAAAACCCTATAGGCATTATCATACATTCTTGGAAATCAAGTCCATTATTAGCATGAGCTCCACCATTTATAATATTCATCATTGGAAGCGGTAAAGTATTAGCTCTAATGCCACCAATATATTTCCATAAAGGTAATTGCAAAGAACATGCAGCTGATCTAGCAACAGCCATAGAAACTCCAAGAATTGCATTTGCTCCTAGTCTACTTTTATTATCAGTTCCATCTAGCTCTATCATATCACTATCAATATTTTTTTGATCAAATGGGTCGCGGCCAGATAAAATATCAAAAATTTCAGTATTAACATTTTTAATAGCTTGTTTAACTCCCATGCCATTATAAATTGCTTTATCTTTATCTCTTAATTCAACAGCTTCATATTTTCCAGTTGAGGCCCCTGAAGGAACCGCAGCTCTTCCCATACTTCCGTCGGACAAGAACACATCAACTTCAATAGTAGGATTCCCTCTGCTGTCTAAAATTTGCCTACCTTTAATATCAAGTATTGTTACCATTTTTACTCCAAAAATCATTTCTAAATATTAAACTTTAATTATTTTATCAATATCTATAAGAGTTTTTAATAACTCTTTAAGATTAGATAGTTTTATCATATTTGGACCATCACTTGGCGCAGAATCAGGGTTTTCATGAACCTCTAAAAATAAACCAGCTATACCAATAGCAACTGCAGCTCTTGATAAAACGGGAACAAATTCTCTTTGTCCTCCAGATGAAATTCCTAATCCTCCTGGTTGTTGAACAGAATGTGTCGCATCAAATATAATTGGGTAACCAAAACTTGCCATCTGTGGAATAGATCGCATATCTGAAACTAAAGTATTATAACCAAAACTAGTGCCTCTTTCAGTTAACAAAATATTGTCATTACCAGAATCAGAAATTTTATTTATCACATTAGACATATCCCATGGAGCTAAAAACTGTCCTTTTTTAATGTTTATGATTTTTTTTGTTTTGCTAGCAGCAATTAAAAGGTCAGTTTGTCTGCACAAAAAAGCTGGTATTTGGATAATATCTACAACAGAACCAACCTCATTACACTGAAAAATTTCATGAACATCAGTAATAATTGGAACATTAATATATTTTTTTACATTTGATAAAATTTCTAATCCTTTATTTATTCCTACTCCTCTTAATGAAGAAGAACTTGACCTATTAGCTTTATCAAAAGAAGATTTATAAACAAATTTAATATTTAAACTTTCACATATTTCTTTAATTTTTCCGGCATGATCTAAAGCATGATCATTGCTTTCTATTGAACACGGACCGGCAATAAGAAAAAATGGCAGATTATTTGAAACATTAAAGTTTCCTACTTTTATACTTCGCTGTATCATAAATTAAAGTACCAATAGTTAAAACGTATTACAATAAACGTGACTGATTTAAAGCTGCTCCAATAAAAGAAGAAAATAGCGGATGGGGATCAAATGGTCTAGACTTTAATTCTGGATGAAATTGAACAGCAACAAACCAAGGGTGTGACGGCAACTCTAAAATTTCAGGCAAATTGTTGTCAGGAGACATTCCTGAAAATAATAATCCTTTAGTTTTAAAATCATCAATATATTTAAAATTGACTTCGTAACGGTGCCGATGACGTTCTGAAATAATATTTTTTTTATATATTTTCTCTACAAAACTGCCTTCAATTAATTTACAATTATATGAACCCAGTCTCATTGTACCACCTAAGTTTGATAAAACGTCTCTTTTTTCGAGACCTTTTTCAGTATACCATTCTGTTAACAAACCTATTAAAGGGAAACTTGTCTTACCAAACTCTGATGAAGAAGCATTTTTAAAATTCAAAACATTTCTAGCAAATTCCAATACTGCCAATTGCATACCAAAACAAATTCCAAAAAAAGGAATATTGTTTTCTCTTGCAAATTTAATTGATTTAATTTTACCTTCTGAACCACGCTTTCCAAAGCCACCTGGAACTATAATAGCATTAATTTCTTTTAAATAATCATTAATAGAACAATCTTTATTTTCTAATAACTCTGAATCTATCCACTTAATAGAGACATTTATCTTATTAGCCAAACCACCATGCATAATAGCTTCTATCAAAGATTTATAAGAATCTATCATAGAAGTATATTTTCCAACAATACCAACAATAACATTTCCCTCAGAAGATTGTTGAATTTTACTTATATTAATCCATCTATCTAAATTAGGCTTTTCATCTAAATTAAGATTAAAATGTTTACATACTTGATGATCCAACCCTTGTTTGTGATAAGAAATAGGAACTTCATAAATTGAAGAAGCGTCTATTGCTTCAATAACAGCTTCAGGCTTAACGTTACAAAAAAGTGCAATTTTTGTTTTTTGTTCAATTGGTATTGATATCTCAGTTCGACAAAGTAATATGTCTGGCTGAATACCCATTCCTTGTAATTCTTTAACTGAGTGTTGAGTTGGCTTAGTTTTAAGCTCTCCTGCAACTTTAATATAAGGTACCAAAGTAACATGTAGAAAACATGTTCTTAATTTTCCAAGTTCGTTTCCTAATTGTCTAATTGATTCAATAAATGGAAGAGATTCTATATCACCAACTGTACCGCCAATTTCACAAAGAACAAAATCTTCATTAGTTATATCAGATAATATAAAATCCTTAAGAGCATCCGTAACATGAGGGATAACTTGAATCGTAGCACCAAGATAATCACCTCGTCTTTCTCTTGCAATAACATCAGAATATATTCGCCCTGTGGTTATATTATCTGTTTTTTTTGCAGATACTCCTGTAAACCTTTCATAATGGCCTAAATCTAGATCAGTTTCAGCACCATCATCAGTAACATAACATTCACCATGTTGATAAGGGCTCATTGTTCCTGGATCAACATTTAAATAAGGGTCCATTTTTTTAAGTCTAACTTTATAACCTCTTGCCTGAAGAACCGCAGCCAAACAAGCGGAAGCCAAACCTTTTCCCAAAGATGAAACAACTCCACCAGTTATGAATATAAATTTAACTGATGAATTTATCATTTAAACACCTAAAAATTTAAATTTAATTATTTAATGGAACAGTTGGAACTATAGGTTGATTATTTTCAATAGATTTTTCTACCTCGGTTGCAATAGAAACTTTATTATTAGATGAAGATAACAAAGCAAGTAGTATTGAAGTAATAAAAAAACATGCCCCTAAAATTGCAGTAATTTTTGTTAATAGATTTGCTGTTCCTCTGGCAGTCATAAAACCACCGCCACCACCTCCTGAACCACCTATACCAAGACCACCACCTTCACTTTTTTGAAGTAAGACTGCTATAATAATAGATAAAGCAAGAAAAATATGAATTATTAAAATAATTGTAATCATAAAAAACCTATAACAAAAATTTAAGATATAACCTTTATCTGTTTAACGGCTGAACAATAAATTGCAAGAAAATCTTTCACATTTAAACTGGCTCCACCAATAAGAGTGCCATCAACATTATCAATAGACATAATTTTTTCTGCATTATCTGGTTTAACTGAACCACCATACAAAACTTTAGTAGTATCAATATTTTTTTTAATAGCTTGAATTTTAATTATTGAATGGATTTCCTCAATCTGATTAATACTAGGTATAATACCAGTGCCAATTGACCACATTGGCTCATAAGCTATATAAATATCTTTACAGTTTTCTGGAAGGCATTCATCTAATTGAGACTTAATAAAATTAATTGCATTTCCATTATTCCTAATTTCAATACTTTCTCCAACACAAATGATAGGTTTTAATCCAGCATCAATAGCAGAATACGCACATTTTTTAATAAAATTATTATCTTCATTGTATTGTGCTCTTCTTTCAGAATGACCTAAAATTACGTATTCACATCCACATTCTTTCAATGAATAAGGTGAAATATCTCCAGTAAAAGCTCCATTTTTTTCAAAATGACAATTTTGACTTCCTAATGAAATAGATTTGTCTGAAATTAATGAATAAAGATAATCTATGAAAATGAAAGAAGGAAAAATACAAGCCTTTACCCCATCATCAAATTCAAAATTTTCAAGGTCAGTAATAAACTCTTGAATTTTCTTTTTATTAAGATTCATTTTCCAATTAGCTGCAATAAACATAAAGTTAAATTCCTTTTTAATAAAAAAATATTTATAAATTATATTTATTAGTATATAAAATTAAGAAAATCATTAAAAATTATAATAATTATAATAACTATAAATCATAATATTTAATTCAAGGTTATAAAAATGTTAAGAACTTTACGCAATCAAACACAATCAATATTTTTTAAAGCCTTTCTTGTATTGTTAATAATTGGCTTTGCTGCATGGGGCGTTGGTGATTTATCTGGAAACTCCAATCAAAATTCTGTTTTGTCTGTAGGAAAACAAAAGATAACAAGCGAAGAAATAATTAATGAGTTAAATAAAGTTCGTTATAGAATGCAACAAAGACCTTCAATAAACGAAGCTATAAAAAATGGTATTTTAAATGATATAATAAATAAGTTTGAACAAGAAATATTAATTAACGCAGAAGCAAAAAAATTAAATTTATATGTACCTTTAAATATTCAAACTATGGCTATCAGAGATGAACAAGCATTTAAAGATCCGTTAGGTAAATTTTCTCAAGTCAGATTTTTAAAATCACTTAATAATGCAGGTCTAAATGAAGAAAAATACCTAGATATGATTAATACAGAAGCATACTTCAAACAATTATCAATGCCAATATCCTTAAATAAAACATATAATACTAAAATAGTAAAAAAATTAATTGAATGGCAAAATGAAGTTAGAGAAATTGATTATTTCTTTCTTGATAAAATTAAAGAAAATAAAATTAAAGTACCAGATGCAAACGATCTTCAAGTTTTTTATAATGAATATAAAGATTTATATAAGATACCTGTTACCAAAAATTTTAAATACATTGAAATACAACCATCTGATTTTAAGAAAAAAATTACTGTAAACGATAAAAAAATTAAAGAGATTTATGAATCTGAAATAACAAAATATACATCTAATGAAGAAAGAAGTTTATATCAGGTCATAAGTCAAGATATTGATAAAGCTAACGCATTTATAAAAAAATTAAAAGAAAATGACGACTTTGTTAAATTAGCTAAAGATCAGTTTTCATTAAGTAAAAAAGATATAGACATTGGTTTTGTTAAAAAATATGAGTTACCAAAAGAAACTAAAAAACAAATCTTCGATGGAAAAACTAAAGATGTGATTGGTCCCATTAAAACAAAATTTGGCTATGCAATTTATCAACTAAATACTATAAACCCAAAAAAAACAACCTCTTATAAAGATGCATATGCTGAAATTAAAAGAGAATTATTAAATGAATTATCATTGGAGCTATTGTATAAAGATATTAGTTCTATAGAGGAATCAATAGATCAAGGTGACAACTTAGAAGAAATAGTAAATTCTGAATTATTAAATGGCAAATTTAAAGTTAAAAATTTAGATAATTTTGCTCAAAAAGGAATTTTATATTTATCTAATGGTAAAATTAAAAATATTAATAATAGAAAATTAATAGCTGATAACATTTGGAAAATAACCTCTAATCAAATTAGTGATGTGATAGAACTTCCAAAAGATACATTCATGTTTGTTCAACTAATAAAAGAAAACAAGGAATACACTCCTGTTTTCAAAGAAATTCGTACAGATATTTATAAAAAATGGGTTGAAAAAGAACAATTAATTCAAACAGAATTAAAATTAAAAAAAATAGTTAAGGAGAACAAAGTTAAATTTAATAAATTATTAAATATTGAAAGAAATCAAATAAATTTAACTAATAAAATAAAAGATAAATTAATTATAAATCAAATTTTTAAAATGAAAAAAAATAAAATTAATTTTATTAAATTAAAAAATGGCGTAATTGCAATTAAATTCATTAATTCAAAAACTAAAAATTATAATTTAAAGGAAGATACAATTAATCAACTAAATGCTTCATTGTCTGAAAGTTTCTTCAATGATTATAGTAATAATTTTATACAAATATTGGGAAACAAACACAAAATTAAACGTGATTACAAAAGTTTAGAAAATTTTATAAGTAATTTAGATCTTAATTAAATATTTACAGATTTAAATTTAGCAGGGGATGTAACTTCAATTAACATTAAATCTTCAGAGTGCTCAATTTCTCTATGTAAAATTTTAGGAGGTTGCAAAACACTATCTCCTTTATTTAAAATAAAAACACCTTCATTTTGATACTCGAATTTCACCCAACCTTCTAATATATAAACCATCTGAAAATTTAATTCATGATAATGCCACTGGCCTAAGATATTTTTTCCAGGAACTGATCTTATAATATTTGCCCCATAATCTCCGTCAGTAGCATTTTCAATACCTAAGTCTAAGTATTCAAAAAAGTCTCTTAGCCCACCTTTAAACTTATCTTTATTTAATCTGTTTACTATAAATTTCAATTTATTCCTCATAAAAGTAATTTTAAATAAAAAATTATAAATATACATGATTTATAAAAATAAAGTAAATATCTATTCGTTAATATGATTTTTATTTAACAATTTCAATCCATCATTAATTAAATCAATAATTTTATCTATATCTTTTATCAAAATATTATTAAATGCATCAATTTTTTCTAAATTATTTTCATTATTATAATTTAGATTCATAAAATTAATAGCACCTTTTATAGTAAAACCTTTTTCATATAAGAGTTTTTTAATTAACAATACAACTTCTATATCATCTGTTGAATAATACCTTCTTCCTCCTTCAGCTTTTTTAGGTTTAAGAAAGAAAAAATTTTTTTCCCAAAAACGAAGAACATGAGAAGGTATATCAGTCTTTTTTGCAGCTTGTGAAATAGTTAAAAAAGTATCTTTTTGAAACATAATTTATAAAACTTTATTAAATCATTTAATTTTTTTTTTTAAAATATTTGAAGCATTAAAAGTAACAACATTTCTTGCGGAGATAATAGTTTCAACTCCAGTTTTAGGATTTCTACCAATTCTCATTTTTTTATGCTTTACTTTAAAAGTACCAAAAGATGATATTTTAACATCATTACCATTCTTAAATTCAATCATAATAATTTCAATAATATCTTCAACTATCTTAGATGCTAAAGACATCGGAATTCCAACATTATTGTTAATTGAGAGGATAATATCATTTCTAGTAGAATTTTTAATCATAAATTTATTCTAGTTTATTTTTTTTAAGTTAAAAGTGTTTTTTTAATTAATTTATGGTTTACCAAATTTAATAATTGAAGATCCCCAACTCAAACCTCCACCTATTGCTTGTAAACCTATAATATTCCCATTTTTAACTTTTTTGGAAGCTATAGCTACATCTAAAGCTAGAGGAATTGAAGCAGCAGATGTGTTGCCATGAAATTCGACTGTAGATATAACTTTTTCATTTTTAATTTTTAACTTATCAGAAACAGCTGATAAAATTCTCTGATTAGCTTGATGAGGTATTAACCAATCAATATGACTTATATTCTTATTGCATAAATCTAAAGCCTCTTGAAAAGATGAACAAAGTTTTTCAACGGCATGTTTGAAAATTTCTTTTCCAACCATTTCAATAAAACCAACTTTTTGATTAAGTGAAACTCCAGAATTAGTGCAAAGTAAATTATAAAAATTTCCATCAGAATGAATAACATTAGATAAAATACCCCATCCATCAAATTTTTTATCTAAGTTTTCTTCTTTTTGAAGCACCACTGCTCCTGCTCCATCACCAAAAAGAACCGATGTAGTTCTATCTTCCCAATTCAAAAGCTTAGACATGCTATCTGCTCCAATAACAATACAGTTTTTTGAATGATTATCTTTCATCATTGAAGAAGCAACAGATAAAGCAAAAACAAAACCTGCACAAACAGCCTGAACATCAAATGCAATACCTTTTGCTCCTAATTTTTGTTGTACTCTTGTTGCTGTAGATGGAAAAGTATTGTCTGGAGTTGTCGTTGCAACAATGATTAGATCAATGTCATTAATGTTTAATTCTGACATTTTAATTGCCTTTAATGCTGCATTAGTAGCTAAATCAGAAGTTAACTCATTCTTTGAAACAAAGTGACGACTTTTAATACCTGATCTTTTTGTTATCCACTCATCAGATGTATCAATAAATTGGGATAAGTCTTCATTTGAAAATTTATTTTTTGGCAAATAAGAACCAACACCCGTCATTAAGATAACATCAGACATTAATTAAACTCCTTATTAAAGTAATATAAAGCTTTGATGATTTAACAAATTAAATTAGATTTACTAATAACTTTTCTTAAATCTGAAATAAAATTATATTGAACCATATCAACAGCTACTCCTATTGCATTTGCAAATCCAAAAGCATCAGTTCCTCCATGACTTTTGACAGCTATCCCATTTAAACCTAAAAAAACTGCTCCATTATATTTTCTTGGATCCATTTGTAATTTAAATAGTTCTAAAGATTTTTTTGCAAAAAAATAACCTATTTTTGAACTTAAAGAACTTTGTAAGGCTTGTCTTAAATAAAAAGTTACCAATTTAGCTGTACCTTCAGCAGTTTTGAGAGAAACGTTACCAGTAAAACCATCAGCAATGATTACATCAGATTTACCTTCAGAAATTTTATCACCCTCAATAAATCCTGTATAATTAATAGTGCCTTCAAAAGACTTAAGCAACTTTGATGCTTCTTTAATTGAATTATGACCTTTTTGCTCTTCTTCACCTACGTTTAAAAGAGAAACAGAAGGGTTTTTAATACCCATTACAATACGAGCAAAAGCTTGACCCATAAAGGCAAATTGAACTAAATTTTTAGAATCACATTCAATATTTGCTCCTAAATCTAACATACAGCTTTCACCAGTCATTGTAGGGAAATAAGCTGCTATTGCAGGCCTACTAATACCTTCAATTGGACGTAATATTATTTTAGACATAGCCATAAGGGCCCCAGTGTTTCCTGCAGATACAACCGCGTCAGCTTTACCAGATTTTACATATTGAATAGCCATGTACATAGAAGTGTTTGTGCCTTTGCGAACAGCTATACTAGGCTTTTCATTTGGATTAACTTTTTCATCGGTATGAATGATATTAGAATTCTTTATATTTAATAAAGGTTTAATAAAAGGCGCAATATAGTTTTTATCTCCAAAAAAAGTAAACTTAAGATTAGGAAATCTAACTTTAGCTTCAGATGCTCCTTTTATAATAACATCAGGAGCATGATCTCCTCCCATAGCATCTAAAGATATATGAATTGGATTAGACAAAAAAGCTCCAGAAGAAAGATATTATAAACTTTATTAATAAAATAATAATAATTAAAAATAACTATCTAACAATAACATTAAATTAATGCAAATGTTTATGAATTTAAATTAATTAAAAGTTAATAGTTAACAAATATAATAAATTTTAAAAATCAGGAAAAATTATATGTTTTTTTAAAAAATAACTTTCTTCTTTTTTGTTAAATACAAAAAGTATTTTTTTACAATAATTAGTTAGCTCATGAGGAGAAACATTTGAAAACTGAACGTTTCGATACACATTTCTAATTATAGATTTTTCTAATTGGACAAAGTTATTACTTTGAAAAGATATGCAATATTTTTTTTGGCGTCCCATAAAAGAATTAACCATGCTTTTAATTTTAATGTTTACTCCAGCATCACCAGCTCCTAACTCTCGAAGACTAAAGTCAAGATCTAGAAAAATTTTATCAAATAAAGACTGTGAAACAATAGGTCCATTAGGTTTAAAACGGGATAAAGCATGAAACAATACAACAGAAAATAAAACCAACATGTCAAATCTTCCATCAAAAGTATCAGGAACTTCTAATTTTTGATAAAAAATTTTTTTACGAGATACTTGAATAATATTTCGATAAAGATTATCTATTGTTTTTTTTTTATAATTATTAGATGTAAGATAAGATTTTAAAAACATTGTTCTTTATACAAAAAAAGTTAATAACTATATTAATTATATTGTTAATATTTAATTTTCAACATTTAAATGCTATAGGAAATAATTATGACCAATTTTAAATTTTTTATTATATTTTTTATACTATTTATTTCCTCTTGTTCTGAAAAAAATCATACAAATGGTCTCTCTCTATTACAAATAAATCAAATGGATATAAAAATAGGTGAAATTACAAAAAATCAAATTTACATTAAATATGGGCCTCCAATTTTTGAAAGTGTTTTCAATAAAAATGTTATTTATTATTTATCTCACAAATCTTCATATCTAAACTTCAATCCAAGAGAAACAAAAGAATTAGTTGTTTTAGAAATTGCTTTTGATAATAAAAATATTGTCAAAAGTATTGATAAATACTCAGAAAAAAATGCAAAAAATATTGATGTTTCAAAAGAAATCACTAAGAAAGAAAATAATAAGGGTATATTTATAAAAGAAATAATAGATAACATGAAAAGAAATAATTTAAATAATTAAAAATGCATAAATGATACTTTTTTAGCTTTCTTGTCTAAGTTTTTAAATGTTATTTTTTTTTCATCAGACTCATAAAAAAATCCAATTTTTGTAATTTTAATATTTTTTTTAAATGATATTGTTTTTAACAACTCTTCATTAATGGGATCACACGAAAACAAAAGTTCATAATCATCACCGCCATATAACGCATAATCTATAATATTTTTTTTTGTTAAATTTGGATCGTTAGGTATCGGTAATGAATTTATATCAAGCTCTAATGACAAACCTGAATTAAAAGCCAAATGAGATGCATCTTGAACTAATCCGTCAGAAACATCAATCATTGAATTGACAAATTTTCTAAATAAAATTCCTAATTCAACTCTTGGTTCTGGTAAAAGATATTTTTTTTTAGCTTCTAAAAATAAATGAGATTTAGAATTAAAATTCTCTAATCCTATTTTAGATAATCCTAATTCACCAGTTACATACAAGTAATCACCCTTTTTAACTTTGTCTCTAGGAACAGCACATCCAGTTGGTAAATGTCCAAACATCGTAATTGTAATATTAATATGCTTTAATGATGAAGTTAAATCTCCTCCAATTAAACTTATATTATATTTTAGTTGATCAAGTTTAAGACCTTCAACAAATTTTGGAATAAACTTTTTAACTTTGCTTTTAGGAATATTTAGAGCAAGATTATAAAATAATGGCTTTGCACCCATTGAAGCAATATCTGATAAATTTACCCTTAAAGCTTTTTGAGCAATAAGTTTTGGATCTTCAGAACCAAAAAAATGAATTCCTTCAACAATACTATCAGTAGTAATAACTATATCTTTATTTAGTAAAGGTTTATATACAGCAGCATCATCCCTGAGTTCTCTTGCTATTGAGTTCGTTAAAGGTTTAAAATAATTTTTAATATAATCAAATTCATCCATATTTTTATAATTACTTACACTTTATATTTTTAGAAATATTTTCCAGCATTCCATTTGCAAAATTTGCATTTCCTCCAAAAGATTCAAAAATACTGATATATTCATTTATAATAGTTTTTTTACTAAAATTTTTGACAAAGGATAATTCAAAAACAGCTAATCTAAAGACTGAAATTTCTGTCTTACTAAGTCTGTCAAAAGACCAATTTTGTGCAATATTTTTAGTTATGATTAAATCAATTTCAATAATATTTTCGTTTACACCTTCTATAATAGAATTGAAAAGTTGCCTATCAATGTCTTTAATATTTAATTCTAATAAAATTGGGTTTAAATAATTTTTAAAATATGAATTAATAATTAATTCTATATTCTTTAATAAAAAAGAAGATTCATAAAGAACTTGAACAGCACAAATCCTAGAAGCCGTTTTTTTTCTAACTGACGGCTGTCTAATATTTTCTTTATTTAAAATTTCTAATTTCACAATAAATTATTCAACCCATAGTTTATTTTTAATCTCTATTAAGGATAAACAGGCTAAAGCCGCACCTGCGCCTTTATTTAATTTTTTAGGATCTGACCTTAATATAGCTTGTTCCATATTCTCAACAGTCAATATACCATTGCCTATAGGTAATGAAGACAAAACACTAAGGTTGGATAAACTTCTAGCAGATTCATTTGCAACTATTTCAAAATGATAAGTTTCACCTCTTATAACGCACCCTAAAGCTATATAACCATCAAAAAAATTTGATTTGTTTATACTTGAAGACACAAATTTAATTGCTGGGGGTATTTCTAAAGCACCTGGTACGTATAAAACATCAAAGTTAACAGATTTATTATTCAATACTTCTGAGGCACCTTTTATTAGATTCTTACTTATTAATTTGTAATAAGGCGAAGAAACTAATAAAACATTTAATTTTTTATCCATAAATTTAATTAACCTAACTTTTCCCAATTTTTAATAGTTAAACCAAATCCATTTAAACCAATTGCCACTTTTTTAGAGTTTGACAATATAATCATTTCTTTTACACCTAAATCATTTAACATTTGAGCTCCTACTCCATAATCTCGAAGATCAGAATTATCAATTTTTGACTGATTAATACTTTTAGCTATTTTTTTAGAAAGTGATTCTGGTGCTGTATCCCTAATAAGAATAATTATACCACTTTTATTTAAAGCAATTTTTTCCATAGCTTTTGACAGCTCTGAGCCACTTCTATCACTTGATTGATCACCAAGTACATCAGATAATAGATCTAATGCATGAACTCTGACTAAAGTTGGTTTGTTAGTCTCAATTTCACCTTTAACGAGTGCCATATGCTCAGATTCATCAATAATATTTTTAAAGATTATAATTCTCCAAGCACCGCCAAATTTACTATCTAAAACAGCTTCAGAAACTCTTTTTACAAAAGATTCATTCTTTCTCCTATATGATATTAAATCTGAAATAGAACCAATTTTAATATTATGTTTTTTTGAAAATTTAAAAAGATCAGGTAATCTAGCCATTTCTCCATTATCTTTCATAATCTCACAAATTACACCAGAAGGATTAATATTTGCTAGCTTAGCTATGTCTATAATGGCTTCTGTATGCCCTGCTCTAATAAGAGTTCCTCCATCTTTAGCAATTAATGGAAACACATGACCTGGTGTTGTTATTTCATTACTTGTAGAATTATCGTTAATAGCAGTTTTTATTGTTAAAGATCTGTCTGATGCAGATATACCAGTTGTAACTCCATCTCTTGCCTCAATAGAAACAGTAAAAGCAGTTTCAAATCTTCCTTCATTTCTTCTTTCCATCAAAGATAATCCTAATTTTTCTGCTTTAATTCTTGTAAGTGATAGACAAATCAAACCACGACCATACTTTGCCATAAAATTAATAACTTCAGGAGAAGCAAATTCACCTAAAACACATAAATCACCTTCATTTTCTCTATCTTCATCATCAACCAAAATAAAAATTTTACCTTTAGAAGCATCTTTGATAACTTCTTCAATACTAGATAAACTCATTCCAACTCCAAAAATTTAAACATTTTTAATCAACTAATTATCTATAGATATTTTTTGCAATTTTTCTAAATATCTGGCTAAAACGTCAATTTCAATATTAACTATTGATCCCTTTTCATAAGATTTAAAACAAGTATGAGACCAAGTAAAAGGAATAATGTTAACATTAAATATATTTTGTTTAGTTTCATTAACAGTTAAAGATACACCGTCAATTGTAACTGAGCCTTTTTGAGCGATGAACTTACTAAAGTCACCATTCATTGAAAAATCTATTTTATAAGAACCTTTTATTTCATGAATTGAGTTGACTATAGCTGTAGTATCTACGTGTCCATAAACAAAATGGCCACCAATTTCATCTCCAACTTTTAATGATTTCTCTATATTTATTAAAGATCCAATTTTCCATGTTAAAAAATTTGTTTTACTTGCTGTTTCATGACTTACATCAAAAAATAAAAAATTATTTTCAATTTTTTTAAGAGTTAGACAAATACCTGAACAAGCAACTGAAGCACCGAGAATTAGAGAATGAAATGAAGAAGCAAGAATTGATCTACCATCCTCAATAATAGAAATAGAAATTTCCCAGTCTTTTATTTGAGTAATACTTTCTATTTTCCCAAGATGAGAAATAATTCCAGTAAACATAATAAATCCTTATTAATTTAGCTTTCTAACTTCCAAAACATCATCTTCAAATGTACGAATTGATATTAATTTATAGTTAATTAATTCATTAATATTTTGAATACCTAAGCTTTTAACAAAAGGTATTCCATCATTCCCAATAATTTTACTGGATCTAAATATAATCAATTCATCAATTAAATTTAAAGATAGTAAAAGAGAGTTCATAACAGATCCACATTCAATTAGTAAATTATTAATACCCCTTAATGCTAAATCATTAAATATAAAGTTAAAGTATTTTAAATTATCATCAAAATTAGAGTTTATACCTACGTATGAAACCTTATCTATATTTTGACCCTCAGTAGGTTTTGATTTCTCAGATAAAAAATATATAATTAATTCTTGATTATATCTGCTATCAAATATTTTATGGCTTTTAGATATTTTTAAGTTTCTATCCAATAAAACTTTTGTTGGACTTCTATCTTCCATACCACTTAATCTACATGTAAGCTCAGGATCATCCGCAAGAACCGTAGAACTTGAAGTTAAAATAGCATCGTTTTGAGATCTAATAAAGTGACTATAAGAACGACTTAAATCATTAGTTATCCATTTTGAATCATTGTTATTTAAAGCTATTTTTCCATCTAAAGAACAAGCTATTTTAAGAGTAATATATGGCTTTTTATTTGTAACTTTAGAAAAAAAACCTTCATATAAAAACATGGAATCAAGATTCATAAAGTTTTCGAAAACCTCAATATTATTATTTTTTAATATTGTTATACCTTTACCTGACGTTCTTGGATCTAAATCATCACAGCTAATAAAAACTTTAGATATGCCAGTTTTAGAAATTAGTTCTGCACAAGAAGTTCCAGAAATGTTTTTATGCGCACAAGGCTCTAAAGTAATATACATAAAAGAATTTAATAATTTTTTTTTATCTTTAATTTTATTAATAGCATTTTGTTCAGCATGTGGTCTGCCAGATAATGAGGTTCTACCTCTTGAAATAATCTGGTTATCTTTTACTATAACGCACCCAACCGGAGGGTTCTTTCCAGAAGCTCCTTTGGCTCTATAAGCTTCTAAAATAGCCAGCTTCATCCATTTATTCTTACTATTTAGCATTTAATATACAAATAAAATTTAATCTTTAATTTCTTTTTCAACAAATTTACCAAAGTCACCTGCTTCTCTAAAATTTCTATAAACTGATGCATATCTTATATATGCAACATTATCAATTTGAGCCAAAGCATTCATCACCAATTCACCTATTAACTTTGATGATATTTCATTATCTCCTATCGCTTCTAATTGCCTTACAATCCCGTTAAGAGCACGTTCTATTGCATCATCATCAGTCTGTCTTTTTCTTAGTGCCATAAGCATTGATTTAGATAATTTATCTCTATCAAAAGCTGTTTTTTTACCATTTCTCTTTAATACAATTAGATCTCTTAACTGTATCCTTTCAAAGGTGGTAAATCTAGAACCACAACTAGTACATAATCTTCTTCTTCTAATAGATGCGCCATCATCACTAGCCCTAGAATCTTTTACTTGTGTATCTTCTTCTCCACAAAAAGGACACCTCATAATTCAACTCCTTTAAATTAGTAAATTGGGTATTGAAGACATAGATTTAAAACTTTTTCTTTTACGATAGCTTCAGTTTCATTATTCGAAATATTATTATCAAACCCATCTAAAACATCGGCAATTAAATTACCAACAGCTTTAAATTCCTCAACACAAAACCCTCTAGTAGTAGCTGCGGAAGAACCAAACCTAATGCCTGAAGTAATAGACGGAGGCAAAGGATCAAATGGCACTCCATTTTTATTACATGTCAAGCCAGACCTTTCAAGAGCTATCTCGGCAGTAACACCTGTAATATTCTTGTCTATAAGGTTTAATAAAACTATATGATTATCAGTTCCACCAGAAACTATATTATACCCTCTCCGAATTAAAGTATTTGCAAGGCATTCTGCATTTGAAACAATATTTTTTGCATATACCTTAAATTCAGAAGTTAAAGCCTCTCCAAAACCAGCCGCCTTGCCAGCTATAACATGCATCAAAGGACCTCCTTGCAAGCCCGGGAAAATAGCAGAATTAATTTTTTTAGAGAGATTTTCGTTATTTGTTAATATCATCCCTCCTCTTCCAGATCTTAATGTTTTATGTGTAGTTGTTGTTACTATATCCGCATATTCCATAGGATTAGGATGAACGCCGCCAGCCACTAACCCAGAAATATGAGCCATGTCAACTAAAAGCAAAGCACCTACCTTGTCAGCAATTTCTCTAAATTTTTTAAAATCTATAATTCTTGGATAAGCAGAACCTCCAGCAATTATTAATTTTGGTTTATGAGCTAAAGATAAATTTAAAATTTCTTCGAAATCTATTAAGTTATCTTGTTTTCTTACACCATATTGAATTGCATTAAACCACTTGCCTGACAGATTTGGCTTAGCTCCATGAGTTAAATGACCACCAGAGGCTAAACTCATACCCAAAATAGTATCACCTGGCTTTAAAATACTTAAAAAAACTGCTTGATTAGCTTGTGCTCCAGAATGTGGCTGAACATTTACATATTCTGCACCAAACAATAACTTAGCTCTATCTATTGCTAACTGCTCAACTTCATCAACATACTCACAACCTCCATAATATCTTTTTCCAGGATACCCTTCAGCATACTTATTAGTAAGAACTGAACCTTGAGCTTGCAAAACAGCTTTAGAGACTATGTTTTCAGAAGCTATCAATTCAATTTGATTTTGTTGTCTAAATAATTCATTATCAATCATTTTTGATAATTGAGGATCATAATCATCTATATTAGATGAAAAAAAACCTTTTTTATAAAATATATTTTTTTCTTCTGGCATATTTAAAAACTCACTTTGATTATAATTTATTAACTCGTAATCGATGTCTACCTTCTTCAAAATCAGTGTTTAAGAATTGAAAAACAATATCTTTAATAATAAGATTATTTAAAATTCTTCCACCTAAAGCAAGCACGTTAGCGTCGTTATGCTTTCTGCTTTTAGAGGCCATTTCCACACTTGTACATAAAGCAGCTCTAATATGTGAGTGTCTGTTTGCTGCAATAGAAACACCTATACCTGTACCACAAAATAAAATACCAAAAGAATTAATATTATTTTTAATATTTTTAGCCATCAAGTTCGCGTAATCAGGATAATCAACAGATTCCAAAGAGAAACAACCAAGATCTTCAACATCATAATTACCTTCTTTTAAAAAATTAATAACTGATGTTTTAAGTTCAAAGCCACCATGATCAGATGAAAGGAATATTTTTTTATTCATAAATTAAAACCATCAATTTTAAACATAATAATATGCTCTTAATTACATTAAAATAAATTCTAATTCAATTTGTAAATTAAGTAATATAAAAGCTAATTAAATATCAAACCTATCAATCAAAATATTTATAAAGTCGTTTTCAACCATTGAAACAACCAAGTAAGTTAAAGGTAATGTTATTAAAGTAGATAAAAAAACTTTTATTTTTAAATTTGTTTTTATAGGTGCAGAACTAGCATTTCCTTCATCAGGATGATCTGGAATGTTAATTCCAAATGGCAAGGAAATAAAAAACACAACCATCCAAAGCATTAAATATACTAAAACAATAGAAACAAGTGTCATGATTATCCTCTTAAATTCTATTAATGTGAACACTAAAGTTAGGTCTTTTTAAGAAAGTTGATTTAAACTCTTTTCTCATTAACCTTGAAATTTTATTAATTAATTCTAAATCATTCAAATTTGATTGATGACTATTATTCTCTATATAATCCTCAATGATCAAGGAACAATTTATTAGAAATTCGTCCATAAGTAAATTATTAGAGACACCAACTTGATCAATCTTAGGAGGGCATGCTAAAAAACAATCTTTGGTTAACACTATAGAAATAGATACATAACCATTCCATAAGGCATGCCTTCTTGATGTAAATCTCTCATCATCGATTGATACAATCTCTCCAGCATCAGAAACATTGCTAGTAAACAAATTTCTAGCTATCACTTTTGGTTTGTTTCCATTTAATTTTATAATATCACCATTTTTGGGTTTAATAACATTAGGAACCTGGCATTCTAAAGCTAATGTTGCATGTGCATCAATATGCTCTCTAGTTCCATGAACAGGAATCGATATTTTAGGGTTAATAAAAGAATACATTTCTATTAATTCATCACGGGATGGGTGACCTGATACATGAATATCTTTGTTTTCATCAGTGATGACATTAATATTTTTATCAAAAAAACGATTTTGCACCTTTGATATGGCATTTTCATTTCCAGGTATTTGTCTACTAGAAAAAATAACTGTATCTCCATCTATTAAAAAAATATATTTATCATTACCTTTAGAAATTCTAGAAAGAGCAGACGTTGGCTCACCTTGAGAACCTGTACAAATTATTAGCATGTTTAGACGAGGAATTAACCCTATATCTTTGAGGCTAACAAACTCTGGTAAATTATCTAAATAACCTACTTCTTGAGCGGCATCAATTGCTCTTAAAAGAGCCCTACCAACAACCAAAACAGATCTTTGTGTTTTTGATGCAATATCTAATATTGACTTAATTCGACTAATATTTGATGAGAAACACGTTACTACCACTAACTTCTTAGCATTTTCAATGGTTTCAAAAAGTCCATTATAAGCAAATTTTTCTGATGGAGTTCTACCTAAAACCTGTGCATTAGTAGAATCACAAATCATTGCCAAAACATTTTTTTTACCTACTGATAAAAAATTTTGATTATCATAATTTTCTTCTAAGTTATAAGATTTTTCAAGTTTCCAGTCACCAGAATGAAAAATATTACCTTCTTTGGTTGAAATTAAAAATGAAACTGGGTCTGGAATGGAATGAGATGTTTGAATAGCTTTAACAGAAAAATCACCAATATTAATTTCATCATTAACAAGTATGTTATTCAAGATAATCTTATTATTTTTATTACTTTCATTTAATTTGCGTTTAAGTAGAGCAATTGTAAAAGGTGTGCCCCATACAGGGCAATTAATTTCGTTAGCAAAATATGGGATTGCTCCTATGTGATCTTCATGTCCATGAGTTAGGAATATTCCCAAAAGCTTGTCTTCTAAGGATCTAATAAAATTAAAATCAGGAAGCAAAATATCTATGCCTAAATCAGTTTCATCAGGAAAAGAAATGCCTAAATCAACAAGTATCCATTTATCATTATAATGATATAAGTTAGCATTCATGCCAATTTGTTCAGAGCCTCCAACAGGTAAAAAAAGCAAGTCAGATTTTATCCAATTCATATTAACTCTCAACAATCATAGTATTTTTTTATTATTTAAGAATATGTTTACCAAACCAATTAAAGTTAAGTTATTTTCAATAATATCAATGCATTGCAAAGATTCCTTAAATAAAAAACTTAAGCCTCCAGTTGCAACAACTTTAAAATTACAATATTCATCAATCAATTTAATTTTATTAACCAGTCCTTCAATCATAGATACATAACCCCAAAAAATACCGGACTCCATAGCATTAATGGTATTTTTTCCTATTAAAGAGCTGTTCCCATACAAAGTCTTTATGGAAATTCTTGGTAACCTAGCAGTAGCTAAATAAAGAGCCTCAAGTGATAAGTTAATACCTGGAGCGATTATTCCTCCATTGTAACTGCCATTTTCTCCTACAACATCAAAAGTTGTAGCTGTCCCAAAATCTATAACTATTGCTGGAGCAATATTCAGACATTTAACAGCATATGAATTTACTAATCTATCTGCGCCAGCTTCAATTGGATTATCAATATTCACTTCAATTTCTAGGGTTACATCTTTTTCACCAACTATAAGAGGTTTGGAATTAATATATTTTTTAACGAAAGATTTTATATTAAATAATGTTTCAGGAACAACAGATGCAATTGAAACTCCTGAAATATCATCCATTTTAAAATGAGATAAACTTAACATTTGAAAAAGCCAAGAGTAGTAGCTGTCGTCTGTTCTTTTAGGGCTATTACTAATTCTCCAACAACCTTCTTGCTTAATAGATTTTTTATAAGAATATAAAGCAAAAACTGTATTTGTATTTCCGCAATCAATAACTAAAATCATATAGAGTTTCTTTCAGGAAAATAAAAATTATCAATTGAATAAAATTCAAGAACCTCTTCATTTTGTTTAATTTTTAAACCGCCATTATCACCTAAACCTAAAAATATTCCGTTAATATAATCAGATTGAGATGAAAGTTTTACACATATCATACAATTAATATTTTTAATAAACGGATTAACTTTATTAATAAAAGCTTTTAAACCAAAATTTTCCCAAACAATATAATTGTTAAACACCTTATCCAATATTTTTAATCCAATATCTTCTATTGAAGCTGTAAAATTTATATAATCAATAAGTCTAGCAGTATCCCATTTTTTTTCTTTAGTTGGATTTTTTAAAATATTAGCTCCAATTCCAGCAACAATAAAATTATCAGATGATTCTAATAAAATACCAGATATTTTCTTTTTATCGACTAATATATCATTTGGCCATTTCATTTCTATAATATTTTTATCAACGCCTAATTCACAAAAAACTTCTAAGGCTGAGAAACCAACGATTATAGATAACTGATTCCAATAAGATTTCTTTTTATTCGGCCGAATTATTGTTGATAAAAACAAGTTACCTTTAATTGAAATCCATTCGTTACTATTTCTACCTCTACCTTTAGTTTGATTATAAGAAAGATATGAGTTACCTTCTTTAGCACCATTTAATGCTGCATTAAAAGCTATTTCATTTGTACTGACACAAGAATTAATAACATTTAAATTAATATTAACCATTTTTTCCAACTAATTACTTCTTGATAAGAAAGAATTAAAGATAATAATTTAAAATTATTTATAATTATCCACCAAAATCATCTAACATTATATCTTCTTTATCAACGCCTAAATCAATTAGCATATTAGTAACAGATTGATTCATAATTGGTGGTCCACACATATAGTATTCGCAATCCTCAGGAGCTGGATGATTTTTTAAATATTGTTCAAATAAAACATTGTGAATAAAACCTTTTTGACCTTCCCATTTGTCCTCAGGAACAGAGTCAGAAAGTGCAACATGCCATTCAAAGTTATCGTTTTCTTCTTGTAGTTTATCAAATTCTTCGACATAAAACATTTCTTTTTTAGAACGTGCACCATACCAAAAAGTAATTTTTCTATCAGTTTTTATTCTATTTAATTGATCAAATAAATGACTTCTCATCGGAGCCATTCCCGCTCCTCCTCCAACAAATACCATTTCTTTATTAGTTTCTCTTGCATAAAATTCACCAAAAGGGCCAGAAACGATAACCTCGTCATCCTTTTTAAGGCTAAATAAATAAGAAGACATTTTACCTGCAGGAATTCCTTTAGAACCTGGAGGAGGAGATGCTATCCTTACATTTAACATTACAATGCCTTTTTCAGCAGGACAATTAGCCATTGAATAAGCTCTTTCAATGGGCTCAGTAACTTCTGAGTTTACGTCCCATATCTTAAATCTATCCCAATCTTCATGATATTCTTTTGCAACATCAAAGTCTTTGTAGGAAAGAGAATATTTAGGAGCTTCAATTTGTATATATCCACCTGCTCTAAAATCCACATCCTCACCTTCAGGAAGCTCTAATATCAATTCTTTTATAAATGTAGCAACATTATCATTGCTTTTAACTTTACATCGCCATTTTTTAACGCCAAAAACTTCTTCTGGTACCTCAATATTCATATCTTGCTTTACTGCCACTTGACATGACAACCTATCACCACATAAAGCTTCTCTTTTATTAATATGTCCTTCTTCAGTTGGAAGAATAGACCCTCCTCCAGAATGAATCTTAACTCTACATTGAGCACATGTTCCACCCCCACCACATGCAGAAGGAACAAATAATTTTTCAGCCGCTAAAGTTTGTAAAAGCTTCCCTCCAGCTGGAACAGTTATCGTCTTCTCACCATTGATAGTAATATTTACATCACCTGAAGAAACTAATTTGTTTCTTGCTAACATAATGATCGTGACTAAAGACAACACAATCATTGTGAATAGAGTTACACCTAATACAAAAGTATCCATAATAAATCCTTATAATTTAACACCAGAAAAACACATAAAAGCCATTGCCATTAAGCCTGCAGTAATAAACGTTATACCCAGACCTTGCAGACCATCTGGTATATCGCTATATTTCAATTTCTCTCTAACACCCGCCATTGTAGCTATAGCTAACAACCAACCAAAACCTGAAGCAATCCCATAAGTAGTTGCTTCAGAAAAGTTGTAATCCCTCTCTACCATAAATAAAGATCCTCCTAAAATAGCACAATTAACTGTTATAAGTGGAAGAAATATACCAAGTGCATTATATAAAGTTGGAAAATATTTATCTAGTATCATTTCTAAAATCTGAACTAAAGCTGCTATAACTCCAATGTAAGATATCAAACCAAGAAAAGTCAAGTCAACATTAGGAAATCCTGCCCAAGCAAGGGCACCAGGCTTCAGTAAATAAGTAAGAATAATGTTGTTAGCTGGCACTGTAATTGCCTGAACAATCATAACAGAAACACCTAAACCTATAGCTGTAGAAATTTTCTTTGAAACAGCAATAAAAGTACACATCCCTAGAAAAAAAGATAAAGCTAAATTTTCAACAAAAATAGCTTTGACCGCTAGTGAGATTAAGGCTTCCATTAATGAATCTCTAAAGTTTGAATTTTATATTCTCTAGCTTCAACCTGTGATTTCTTCCAAGTACGTATCCCCCAAATTAAAAGCCCTATTATAAAAAAAGCTGAAGGAGGTAATAATAACAAGCCATTAGGAACGTACCAACCACCATTATTTACAGGGTTAAGTATCATAATTCCAAACAAAGAACCTGAACCGAACAATTCTCTAACAACACCAACACACATAAGTAAAGCGCCATATCCTAAACCATTTCCTACTCCATCTATAAATGAATCAATTGGTGTATTTTTCATAGCAAAAGCTTCAGCTCTCCCCATAACAATACAATTTGTGATTATCAAACCTACAAATACTGAAAGAGTTTTTGAAATATCATATGCGTAAGCTTTTATTATTTGATCAACTAAAATAACTAAAGAAGCAATAATAACCATTTGAACAATAATTCTTATAGAGCTAGGAATATAGTTACGAAGAATAGAAATAAATAAGGACGAAAAACCTGTAACAGCTATCACAGCAAGAGACATAACAAAGGCAACATTTAAAGATGATGTTACTGCTAAAGCAGAACAAATACCCAAAACTTGTAATGTTATTGGATTGTTATCAACAAGTGGATCAACAAGCAGTTGTTTTCTTGTTTGAGACATTAAACAGCTCCATTCTTTAAATTTGTAAGAAACTTTTTAAAACCAGTTTCTCCCATCCAAAATTTAACTAAATTATCAACTCCATTAGATGTTAAAGTAGCTCCCGCAAGAGCGTCAACATGATATTCTTTAGAATTCATTGTTTTAGCAACTTGTATCATAAGTTCACCATTCTCATTGTTAAGTTTCTTTCCCTTCCATTGAGCTCTCCATTTTGGATTATCTACCTCAGCTCCTAACCCCGGAGTTTCTGCGTGTTGATAAAATTGTAGTCCAAATATATCGTTACAATTTTCTTCAAGCGCAATAAACCCATACAAAGTTGACCATAGCCCATAACCGTATACAGGCAAAATTACTTTATCTAATGATCCATCTTTATTTTTTAAAAGATAAATAGTAGTAAAATTTGCTCTTCTACCAATTGAAGCAGGGTCTTCTTTTAAAAGAGTACTTAATGCTGGATCAAGTGCCGCTTTTTTGTCATCAAAAACATTAGGATCAAAATTATTTGAGTAAGTTCCTTTATCCAAATCAACTATCATAGGTTGAAAAGATGAAAATGATTTATCAATATCAATTCCTTCATAATAAACTCCTGCTACTTGAAGAATGTTTTTTTGTTTATCACGGATTTTATTCACATCTTGAATAGATTTTAAGTTTACTGCAGCGAAAGAAACAACCATAGAACAAAAAAAACATAATATAACAGCTACAAAAATTGTTTTAGGGACACTATCATTAGACATATTTCTAAATTTTGAAATTAATGTATTTATTTTTAGTTCAGACATTTATTCTAGACCTTCTTTTGATATTTGCCATAACAACAAAATGATCAATGAGCGGGGCAAATATATTTCCAAATAATATAGCTAACATCATACCTTCAGGAAAAGCAGGGTTAAGGACTCTTATCATAATAACCATAAAACCAATCAAAGCACCGTATATATATCTACCTAAGTTTGTATGACTTGCAGAAACTGGTTCTGTAACCATAAAAACTAAACCGAATGCATAACTTCCAATAACAAGATGCCAGTACCAAGGCATACTAAACATTGGATTTGTGTCAGAACCAATCCAGTTTAAAAATGATGAAAAAACGATCATGCCAACTAAACATCCTACGATCATTCTATAGTTTGCAATCTTAGTTAGAAGTAAAAAACATAAGCCTATCAAACACGCTAGCGTTGATGTCTCACCCAATGAACCCTGTATTGTACCTAAAAAAGCATCAGACCATGTAATTCCGTAATTTTTTAAAGATTCAAAGCCTTCTGAAGCTGATATACCTAAAGAAGTTGCTCCGGAAAACCCATCCACAGGCGTCCAAATAGAGTCCCCAGACATACTTGCTGGATAAGCAAAATACAAAAAGGCACGCCCTGTTAAAGCTGGGTTTAAAAAATTTTTGCCTGTTCCACCAAAAACTTCTTTAGCGATAACAACACCAAATGAGATACCTAATGCTACTTGCCATAAAGGTGTTGAAGCAGGCAAAGTTAAAGTAAAAAGCATAGAAGACACTAAAAAACCTTCATTCACTTCATGACCTCGAACTGTGGCAAACAATACTTCCCATATACCGCCAGCTAACAGGGTAACAAAATAAATAGGAAGAAAGTAAAGGGCTCCATGAATTAAATTTGCTAAAATATTATCTGGATTAATTCCAAGACCTGTAATTTTTA
>Ga0209711_10000327_pt1 | contig 48732 bp, 31 predicted proteins | sample ArcticOcean_MG_C_7_FD_187441 | JGI IMG/M metagenome (GOLD analysis project Ga0209711, IMG submission 187441) | Marine microbial communities from western Arctic Ocean - ArcticOcean_MG_CB11_88 (SPAdes) (version 2) | ecosystem: Environmental > Aquatic > Marine > Oceanic | place: Arctic Ocean... | reverse complement strand
CGCAGACTCTACTCCGTTCAAGTAGACCACCTTGTCGGTCCCATCATACTGAAACGCAAGGTGGGTCCATTCACCAACCGGCACGACGCCCGCATCTTGAATATCATTACCCCAGCCACCATAGTGGACGTTACTTTCGCTATCATCACGGATCCCATGGTGAAGCATGGCTGCGTTTCCGGGGCCGTCTTCTTGTCCGAAGATCATGTGGTCCACATTGCCCGATGAGCCATCCCACTTAACCCATGCCATCGCGGTATAGACTTCACTACCGTCTCCACCGCCCAAGCCGAGGACGGTTCCAGTGAAGCCAGTCTGAATATAGGCATCGTTGGCTCCGGTGCGGTTTCCGTAGAATGCGGTCCCGAACGATGGCTCCTTACTTTCTCCGTAAGTGACACCCCCAGAAATTATTCCAGCAGTCTGAAGGGTTCCGGCATTCTCAACATTCACCCCGTCTTCCACATCAAATGAATAATAGAGAAGAGGGTCGGGAAGCTGCTGACTGAAGGCCGTGAGCGCCATCGCCGAAAAGACCGCGAGGCCCGAAGCGATAAATTTAGAATGAGGATCTATTACTGGTTTCATATGTTAATTGTGTGTGCTTGCGTGTGTATGTTCATGCGCGCATCTCTCCGTCAAAAGTCAGGAAATACCTAGCATCTGTCATAAAACACCGATGCATTATCAACATCGGACAACCTAACATATTATACAAACTGGAGCATGGCTCCAGAAAGAAATTGGATCTTTCAAGAAAAATTATTTTTCGAGATCATCGAGCGTTCTCGCCGCTGCGCTATCTCGTCTTCTCTTTGAGCAAGAAATACCGGTTCCCGGCAAGGTTCTGGTATACCTGTGTTCTTCCTGACGGCCAACGGACTTCAAGACGATCGATCACTGTGGCCTCCCCAAGTCCGAAAATGATTTCTGCCGGCCCCTGCCCCATAAAACCATTGTGCGCGAACAGGTCCCGAACCAGTTTCCGCGCTCCCACCGTAGCCGTGAGCCGCGCGCCAATACCCGCACGGTTACTCTCGGCCCCCTCAAGACGGATGCGGGAGTAATTGGCCTTCGGAAAACGATTGAGGAACAACCGCAATGAGCCACCTCCAACCGAGCCGACTAGCAGGTCGGTGGCACCATCGAGATTAAAATCTGCAGCAACAACGCTGCGGGAATCAGAATCAATATCCGCTCCCGATGCAAAGGAGACATCGATGAAGGAATTACCATCAAGATTAAGGAAAGTCCGATTGCGCTCGAAGGAGCTCAGGTTTTCCCGTGCGTTTGGCATCTCAAAGGGATTCTTTACCCAAAACTCACCGGCTTCCTTGTCGATCTCACCGATCGCATCAAGCTGGCAAAGCCGATCATGGGGCTGTGACACGACAGCCCTCCATAAGCAAGTTCATCCATCTGGCTTGCTACGATCGAAGCTAAGGAAGCCCGTGGCCGCATGGAGATCGAGCAAACCATCGTTATCCAGATCTACCATCGCCGGCGCATATGCCCATCCAATATTGTTAATGCCCCAGGGCTCGCTCCATTCGGCATAGCGGTCGTCGCCGGAACCACGCTTGTAAAGCCTATTGCCCGCGCAAGCGCCCATGATCTGCTTGTATACACCCGGTCCGTAATCACTCTCGGATACCTGCCCGATAATGCGCCGTCCCATCTTCGAATACATATTGGCGACGTAGATCTCAGGAGAACCATCGTTATCCAGGTCGCCGCTGGTAACGCCCATACTGGTCGCAAAATCAGCAACACCGCTTGCCTTGGCGATCTCTTCAAACGTGCCGTCGCCCTTGTTGCGAAGCAGATTATTGGCTCCGAAGTCGTTAGCCACGTAAACATCAGGCAAGGCGTCGTCGTCGGCGTAAAGCCAGGTCGCAGCGAAGGAATTGCGCATTCCAGCGCTGGCCTTGCTCTCTGCAGTAACGTTCTTAAAACGCCCGCCTCCGAGATTCTTCCACAGCACATTCGGCTCGCCAGAAATATCATCGCCGACCCAAGGCAGCGGTTCTTCCCCGCCGCCGGCACCTTGGTAGAGCACGTAGAGATCGCACAGACCATCGCCATCGAAGTCCGCAATACTACAGCCCATAGGAGATCGCGGGAAATTGAGGCCCGATTCGGCAGTGATCTCGACGAATTTTTTCCCTCCAACGTTTCGATAAACCCGATCTCCGAGGATCAAGTCAGGAAAACCGTCGTTATCGAAATCCAACCAACAGGCCAGCGCGCGCTCTGTTGCGGTCGCCATCATCGGAAGACCAAAGGCCTGGTTCGCAACCGCGAAACGCTTTCCCCCGAGCGACTTAAGGAGCGCGGTCGGTCCGCGCACCGATGCGATCGCGATGTCGAGGTATCCGTCTCGATCGAAATCCTCCACCGCGAACTGAAAGCTGTAGCGTTGGGCAATCTCCTCTTTAGGCAATTTCCAGTTATCGGCGAGAGGAAGACGATGCAGCTGACTGGCTTCTGTCACTTCCTCCATTAGCTTGTGCGGGGCGCTGCGACTGCGCTCCGATTGAATTCTCCATGAGGAAATCACCGCGCCCGCGTGAAAATCCACATTAGATTTGATCAGAAATCCAACGTCATGCTCCGAATCGAGCGCCATCAGCGCCCCTCCTTCACCGAGTCCGGTTGCCGTCAGCAAAAGACGAGCCTCCCACATTCCCTCACCTGGGGATGTGATCCGCAGCACGCGCAAGCGCAGGGTTTCGATCTCCTCCAGCGACTGAAGATGGCCCATCAGTCCCGTAACCACATCACCCGCGTTCGCCGACCGCCCACCCGCCGTGCGCCGCACTTCTTCGACATTGCTCTTGCTGCGCTTCTTCAACGAAGCCTCGTCTGCGATCACCGCGCCCGAGAATTCTTTTTGAAATGCCGCAGTCAGGATCTCCGCATCTCGTTTACGCAAGCCGTCCAAAAACCACTTCCCAAATCGCTTCTCGATTTTGAAGGTGACATGCTCGGCATCCCAGATCTCCTGCTGACGCGCGGGATCGAGCACCTGCTTCGCTGCCTTATCCGAATTCTGCGCAAACCCCGTAACCGTGAATAATAAAATCGAAATGAGGGTGAGGATAAGCTTTGGCGCTTTCATATTTTCGCTGAACTAATCTTAGTAATGCCTTATCTACCCGACCGAAACCAGCCCGAACTGACGTCTCTGAGGCTTTCTATTGCAATGGATGCCGCAACCAGATAATTTGTGATCAAATAATCTCAGAAAAGAGATTGACCTCGGGTGAACCTCATTTACCCCCAAATTCTTGTGTCTCGTCCGATTAAATTTCCTTTGATCTTCAGCCTATGCGGTCTCGCGTTTTGTGGTGTCACTGGTGCCGCGCCCCATGACATCGTCATCAACGAGATCCACTACCACCCCGACACCGAGTTCGACGCCGAGTTTATCGAGATTTATAACAACGGCTCAACTCCGGTTGATCTGGGTGGATGGCAGCTTGCGGACGCGGTCACTTTCACGTTCCCACAACAAGACTTGGCGGCCGGTGCCTACCTTGTAGTGGCGGCGGATCCGGCGGCGATCCTCGCCGAATACCGGGTTGCGGCGCTCGGCCCCTGGGCGGGCAAACTTTCAAACGATGGCGAAGGCATACTCCTCTTGGACGAACTTGGCGCAGAGATCGATCACGTCGATTATGGCACTGCTTTCCCCTGGCCGTCCGCTGCAGGAGGAGGCGGTCAGTCGATGGAGCTGATTCATCCCTCGCTTGACAACGATCTGGGCGGATCGTGGCGGAGCGCCGTGCCACCCGACTTTCTCTCGGAACGTTTCGTACTTCCGGCCGCGGGAACGGGCTGGCGTTGGCGTCCCGGAACCAGCGAGGCCTCGTCGCCGATTGCTGACTGGCGTATGACCGGTTTTGCCGAGAACGATAGCTGGAATCCCGCGACATTGCCTATTGGGTTTGGGAATGTTGGAGACATGATTTTCAAGACCCGGGTCAGCGGGATGCGAGGCGATCACAGTTCGTTGTTCCTTCGCAACGAATTCACCATTGCCTCCGGCGAGATCCCACCGGCCCTGCAACTACGTTTCATGCTCGATGATGGTTTCGTCCTGTGGATCAACGGAGTCGAAGTCCATCGTGAGAACATGCCGGGGCAGACCGCCGATGAACTCGGCATCAGTGATGTGGCGGCGGGCAATTATTCCGAGCGCGCCTCGGTGGTAGAGACTCTCGAAGCTAGCGCCTTGGTCGAGGGAATCAACACAGTCAGCGTCCAGCTTTTCAACGCCAGCCTCGGCAGCAGCGATCTCGGTTTAGACCTCCAGCTAATCCGCCCCGCAAGCGGTGTAGGACAACCGGCATTACCGACTCCGGGCGCGGAAAACTCGGGCTTCGCCGCCGACGCACCACCGCAAGTACGACAAGTGTCCCACTCGCCAAAGCAACCGGCGACCGGTCAAGATATTTTGGTCACCGCCAAGATCACCGATCCGGATGGAGTTTCCGGCGTGAATTTCGAATTCCAACTGGTCGAACCGGGCAGCTATATCCGGATGACAGACTTCGCTTACAACACCCAATGGACAGCGATCGCGATGACCGATGACGGCATCAATGGTGATAAGGTGGCCGGCGATTTCATCTTCAGCGTCACCGTCCCAGGCTCGCTACAGGAGCACCGGCGCCTCACCCGCTATCGCATCGTCGCCACGGACAACACCTCGTCTACAGTAACGGTGCCGTATCGCGACGATCCGTCAGCTAACTTTGCCTACTTTACCTACGATGGTGCCCCCGCTTGGCAAGGTTCCGCCATACCCGGGCAGACCGAGACCCTCGACTTCGATAAAGCGCAGATGAACTCACTACCCATCTACCATCTCATCTCGGACGCCGACGATATCACGAACTGCCAGTCCAACCCGGTGTTCAACGATGATATTTACCGCTGGGAAGGTGCACTGGTCTACGACGGAGTGGTCTACGACCACATCCACTACCGCATCCGCGGTAGCGATTCGGCCTACAATACCGGCAAGAATAAATGGAAACTGCGTTTCAATCGCGGTCATTATTTCAAGGGTCGCGACGACTATGGCAAGGCCTACAAGGAGGAGGTCCGCACCTTAAACTGGAGTGCTCTCACAAGTCCATGGAACCCTGCAAACCGGGGTGCAGCCGGCCTCGACGAGGCGCTCGCGTTCCGCTTCTGGGAGCGGGCGGACATCGTCTCGCGCAATACGAACTACTTCCACTTGCGCGTGATCGACGGCACGGTCGAACAGAATCCCACGGACCAGTTCGATGGCGACAACTGGGGACTCTTCCTGGCGATCGACCACGCGGATCGGCGCTTCCTCGACGAGCGCGGATTACCAGATGGCAATACCTTCAATATGCACTCTAACAGCAGCAGCAGCATCAATGAAGCTGCCGGCCAGCCGGACGACCTCAGCGACCTGTTCGCTTTCACCGGTACAGGCGACGATGGCTACAACCGTGACCCCATCCAGCCAGTCTCCTGGTGGGAGGAGAACGTCGATCTGGATCAATATTTTTCCTACCGCTCGGTGGTCGAGGCGCTCAACCACTCGGACCTACGCGACCGCGAGAACTCGAACCTCTATCACAACCCGGACACCGGAAAGTGGACGATGATCCCCTGGGATGTTGACTTGCTGTATGAGGAGTTCGATCGCTGGGGACCGGACGGGCTGGAAACAAGGACAGCACCGCTCGAACAGTTTCGCAAAAGCCTGACCCACCCGGAGTTGGAAATCCGTTTCCAAAACCGCGCCCGCGAGCTGCGCGACCTGCTACTGAATACCGACCAGGGTTGGACGCTGGTCGAGGAGTTGGTCGCAACGCTCGGCGGTAGTGGTGGTGCAACCGGATGGGCCGAGTTGGATGCGACGCGTTGGAATCAAGATCCGCGCTCCACGAAAATCGAAGGCAGCGGCGGTAATGAAGGGATGCTATTCTTTATGAACCCATATACCTCGACGCGCTTCTCGCAGCAGAGTAGGACGCTAAGCAGTGCCGATTTTCTAGGCATGGTGGATTGGATCAAAAGTTTCATCGGCCCCACCGGCTTCGGCGGCGAACGGCTCGCAGTAATGTCCGACGATCCCCGGATCCCCGCGACCCCAACCATTCAATACAGCGGAACGGCGGGCTTCCCTACCGATAGCTTGAGCTTCAACTGTAGCGACTTTTCCACGGGCAGCGGTGGATCTGGCTTCGCGACAATGGAATGGCGGATCGGCGAGATCTACAATCCCAATAGCGCGAACTACGTAACAGCAGACCCCTGGCGTTACGAAGTCGACACCTTCTGGGCAAGCGGCATTCTGGATACGTTCTCCAACAGCTTCAAATTCCCCCCAATCACCGTTAAAGAAGGGAGTCATTATCGTGCACGCGTCCGCCACCAGGGCATTGATGGTCGCTGGAGTCACTGGTCGGAACCAGTTGAGTTCGTCACATCGACGCCGGATCTCAGCACTTACCGCGATGGGCTGGTGATCAGCGAAATAATGTATAAATCAGAGGGCGGATCGGCACTAGAGTTCATCGAAATCAAAAACGTCGGTCCAACGACTCTCGATCTGAGTGAGGTGCGTTTCACCAAGGGCATCGATTTCGACTTCGCCGGATCCTCGATCACCAGTATCGACGCCGGCGCGTATGTCTTAGTAGTCGAAAACCTCGCTGCTTATGAGGCGGCATATGGTGACGTCTCAACCGTCGCAGGTGAATACCAGTTCTCTTCCTCAAACAGCCTCAGCAATAGCGGCGAGCGGCTCAAACTGTCATTCGGCGCCGGCACTGCAATCCGCGATTTCGTCTACGACGATGAGCTTCCTTGGCCGACCCCGCCCGACGTAAGCGGCCGCTCGTTGGTATTGATCAATCCAGGGAGTCTACCCGACCACAGCGCTGCCAGTAACTGGCGCAGCAGCAGCGAGCCAGGGGGCAACCCAGGATCATCTGATGCCGCGCCCCGGTTCGAAGGTATTGCTGAAGCGGACGATGACAACGACGGACTCAACGCCTTGCTCGAGTATGCTCTCGGCGGAGACGACGGCGATCCCACTGCCACTGCCTACCCGATGGTATCGGTGGAGCTACTGGAGGTCGATGGCACACCCAGCGACTACCTTCTCATCAGGATCCAGCGGAATCTTGCAGCTGAAGATATGATCATCAGCGCCGAGATCTCCTCCGACCTGATCCACTGGCAATCCGGCCCGTCCGCGGTGGTGCTAGTCAATGAAACCGCCAACAGCGATGGAACATCGACTCTCACCTTCCGCTCCGCAAAAGCGTTGAATTCCGTATCGCAAATCTACATTCGCGCACACGTCAAGCAAAGTCCGTAGCCGATTCTAACTGCTGGCACAGGTAAGAGATTCGTATATCGTGTGCTACATGTCCTGTCTGCACGGTCAGTTTCTCACTAATGCGATCCTTTCCTTCGCCCTTCTGGCCGCTGTGTCACAAGGTGACGAATCGGCATCGACGATCACGTCTGTCGATGAAAGCCCCGGTGGTGTCCTGCAGCTTACCTTGGACGTTCCCGAAAGCCGCTATGCGGTCGTCCAAAAGAGCCAGTCCCTCAACGGCCCATGGAAGCCGATCGCGATTGTGCGAGGCGCTCTAGGCCCGATCGAGGTTCGTGACAACGCCCCGTTCAGGCGCTCCGGATTCATGCGAACAGTCCTCCATGACGTCACATCGCCAATCGATACGGATCGAGACGGAATCGATGACATTGCCGAGCTCGCATCGCCCGGAATCCGAAACCCGCTGAACCCCGCGCCAGTGATTACTATGAGAAACGGCGCCACGCAGCTTCCAGATCGGGCCAGCTACGAGGAGCTGTCCCACCGGGATAACTTCCCCGGTGCCCAGAACATCCGCGAAGTGAAATTCGTGATCTTCGGAGTCCATACAGATTCGCCAGAACTCTACTTCGTCAATAGCAAGACGCACACTTACCACTCGAGCTTTGCTATCGGCGTGGGCAGATATAACAACAATAGCTCTTTCTCTGGCGACACCTATTTCACCAACACCAATCGCAAGAATCTCGCCGGCAGCATCGTCGCCCACGACAACTACCTCGACCCAAAAGGGCGACAAGGAATCTACACCTTCGAATTCTGGCCAACCGATCCGGTGGCCTTTCGCTTTGTCGAGAAAGCTCACATCCTGATCACTTCGGGAATGCCGTTTCTTGATGGCAACATTGCTTATCACCCGGCGAGCGAAACCCAACGAGCTGTCCTCCGATCGGAAGAATCGCAATATACGCAGGCCCATATCAGAACGATTTTCGCCGAAGAGCTGTTTGGAAACCTCACCTACTCCGCGCTTAACCCCGGTGAATCTTACGGAAGGCTCCGCCTGTTCACCGGAACGGAGACCCTCTCGGTTCGCGACATCGTCATCCTGCAAACCATCCCCAACGACATCACCCATGTTGCGGGTATCATCACCGAAACCCCGCAGACCCCGCTTTCCCACATCAACCTCAAAGCCAAGCAAAACGACACCCCAAACGCCTTTGTGCGCGGTGCATCGACCAACCCCGATATCACGCCACTGCTCGGCCAAAACGTTCGGTTCGAGGTCACCTCAGACGGATTCGTCATGGAGGCCACCAGCCAAGCCGACGTCGAAAACTATCTTGAGTTAAAACGACCCAATTCGACACAGTCGCCGATTCCCGACCTGAGCCGTAAAACAATCGAGCCGCTGTCGGAAATTGGCTTCGAGGACGGAACAGCCTATGGTTCGAAGGCATCCAACCTCGGTGAACTGCAAAGATTTTTGCCTACGATCACCCCAGAAGGCTTCGCCGTTCCATTCTATTTCTACGACGAGTTTATGAAGTTTAATGGCTTCTACGCCGCATCTGAAGCCATGATGGCCGATTCAGAGTTCCAGGCCGATCCGGCCACTCGGGAGGCCGCGCTCAAGGCATTCCGAAAAAGCATCACGAAATACGGCATTCTCCCCTACTGGATGAGCACTGCCCTCAGCGATATTCAGGAGACCTTTCCCGCCAGCCTCTCAATCCGCTTCCGTTCGAGCACCAACAACGAAGACCTTGAAGGCTTCAATGGAGCCGGCCTCTACGAGTCCTACTCCCATCATCCTAACGAGGGTCATTTTGCAAAATCGGCCAAGCAGGTCTGGGCTGGCCTCTGGACCTACCGCGCCTTCGAGGAGCGCGAGTTCTGGCGGGTCGACCACGCCTCGGCAGCGATGGGAATCCTCATCCACCCGAACTACTCGGCCGAAGAGGCCAACGGAGTCGGAGTCACCAAGAACCCCTATCTACCCGGTGTGGGCTGGGATGGGCACTACATGAACGTGCAAGTCGGAGAGAACCTCATCACAAATCCCGAACCCGGCTCACTTCCCGACGAGTTTACCATTGCTAACCTTACCTTCGATAATGCTTTCGAGATCCAGTATATCCGACATTCGAATCTAATCACCGAGGGTGAGACAGTGATGTCCCGCGAACAAGCACTGCAACTAAGAGGCTACATGGCCACACTCCACAACCGATTCAGATCGTTATATCGAGGCAATCCCACCTTCGCCATGGAGATCGAATTCAAGATCACCGCTGTTGGCGAAATCGTTATCAAACAGGCTCGTCCCTGGGTCGATTGAAGCGCATCCTAACCGGAGCCATGATCGTGGTCGGCATTTCCGCCGCAAAAAAGACTCCGATCTTAAGACCATTGACAGAATTCCCCTTTCAAGTCGGGTAACCTCTCGTGACATGAGAATTCCAAGACGACTCCTGATCGGCACCTGTGCCCTTTTGCTTGCTCCTTTCGCGCAAGCCGAGGATCAAAAACCCAACCCGATCTTCGACGGAAAATCACTTAATGGCTGGACCGCCCTTCCCGGCGGCACTTGGACCGTTAAAAACGGGGCCATCGTCGGGAAAAGCCCAAAGACCGAAAAACGACACGGGATGCTCCTCTCGGAAAAGCAATACTCCAACTTCGTCGCCACTGCTAAATTCCGTGTTCTCTCCGGCGACAGCGGATTCTACTTCCGCTCCGAACGCGTCAAAAGTAATGTCAGCGTTAACGGCTTCCAAGTCGAAATCGATACCACTCAGGAAACCGGTGGCCTTTATGAAACCGGCGGACGTGCCTGGGTTCACCAACCCGGAAAGGAAGCCGTCGAGAAGCGCGCATACAAATCAGGCGAATGGACCACTCTCGAACTCCGCGCGGTCGGTCGCGACATCGAAGTCAAAATCAACGGTGTTGTTTCCTCAAAACTTACCAACGACAAAGGCCGAATCAAGGGCCACTTCGGCCTCCAACTCCACGGTGGTCAGGACATGCACGTCGAATACAAGGATATCAGTATCCGCGAAATCGAAGAGGACTCGGGCTTCGTCGAGATGTTCAACGGCAAAGACCTCACCGGTTGGCAAACCAACGGAAATTGGGTTATCGAGAAAGACAACACGATCACCTTAAAACCGCGGGCCGGCGAAAGCGGTTGGCAGCGCTATGCTGACTACCTCACCACCGAACGTAAATACGGGAACTTTAAATTAGATCTCGAATTCAAATTCAACGCGACAGGCAACTCCGGAGTCTTCATGCGAGTTGGCGATCTCAAGGACCATGTCGCCAGTGGATTCGAAGTCCAGATCCTCGACACCCACGGGAAAAAGAAGTTTGGCCACCACGACTGCGGCGGCGTCATCCGCACCTCAGCTCCCAAAAAGATGGCCGTGAAGCCCGCCGGCGACTGGAATCGCTACACCATCACGTTGAAGGACAGCCAACTCAAGGTCATCCTCAATAACGAACTCATTCAAGACCTCGACCTCAGCAAAACGAATATGAAAGACCGTCCTACCGAGGGCTACATCAGCTTCCAGGATGAAGCCAAACGGATCTGGTATCGCAACGTGCGAATTAAAGAACTTAAGTGAATTCTCTTATGCCGCGGGTTCCATTTCGACTAGAAACGGTGTAACCCTCTCGCACCAACTCAACAACCACTCAAGCATTTCACCTCAAAAGAAAATTCCGGGCAGTCAGCCAGTCGCTACGTCCGGCTCAATTCCCGGCCCAAGACTTTCCCGAGGGCCACAGCCGTAAACATCTACGTAGACTCGGTAGAATTGGGCGTAACTGCCGAAGCCTGCGGCAAACATCGCTTCGATCAGGGTGCGCTGCTCTGGTTGGCGGTATTCTTCCCAGAAACGTGCAAGGCGCACGGAGTTGCGATAGCGGGTGACCGGAACGCCGATCTGTTTGCGAAACATTCGACTCAAATAGGACGAGCTAATTCCACATCGCAGAGCGAGCGCGTTGAGGTCCTCGGGGGCATCTGGTTGGCCCAGTAATCTCAACGCTTGGGCAACGGATGGGTGCAGGGCGACTTCATGTTGCTTGGTGCATTGTCTGCGCTGGTAGCGCCAACCAAGGAGGAGAAGGTGGCGGAGTCCCGCGTTGAGCCAGTCCGGATCTGAATGCTGATAGTGGAAGTCCGAGGCAGCGCCGAAACCGGCCTCGCGATTGAGGGTGTCGGGGTCGGGACCGTCAATTAGCAGTTCATTCATACTCCGGCTTAGGAGATCGAAGGTGGTGGCTTCGAGTTTGCAGTGGGTCACGGCGGGATCTTCCGAAGCGGCCTTTAGTCCCTCATAGGGAGTGCTGCGGCAGGCCCGACTGATGAGATCGGGCTTGAAAACCGCGATATAGTATCGGGCATCAGAGGAGCGGTCCACCAATTGATGTTCCTGATGCGGGAACATCCAAAGGAGGCTCCGCGGTCCGAAGGTGTAGCGCTTGCCTTCAACGATGTAGGTAATTTCTCCGCGTGCCACGAGGTTGAGCTCAAGCTCGTCGTGATGGTGTGCTCGGATCACCGGTGGATTCCGCATCGACTCGGCGAGATAGAGGAATCCGTCGTAGTCGGGATCAATATGAAGTTCTTCTTGCACGGGTTGGCGAGGTGATATTGACAATTTATGAGAACTATTTGACTGAAAGCGAGAAGACAATCTCTCAGATTTTAGATATAAAGGGAATTTCATGGGTAAAGGTGGAATAGTAGAACCTGAGCAGTTGGCGTCATGCACCTACCGGAGCTATGGTTACTTGGCCGATGGAAGCGAGGTCGAGGCGTGGACCCTGCGTGGTGCGGGGGGCATGGAAATGGAGATCTTGTCCTATGGCGCAGCGATTCGCCGTCTAGCCGTGCCGGATGGAGATGGTCAAGTGGTGGATGTCGTGTTGGGGCATGAAACGATCGATAGCTGGGAACGGGCAAATGAATCGTATTTTGGCGTAATCGCCGGGCGGATCGCGGGCCGCGTCCCCGGAGGGCACTTGGCCTTTGAGGGGCAAGTGTATCAACTCGCCTGCAATGATCGGGGCAATCACCTTCATGGCGCGGAAGGTGGCCTCGACAAATGTTTATGGGAGGGAGAGCCGCTGACGGGCGAAGACGGAACGGTCGGAGTGCGGATGCGCTACCGCAGTCTGGATGGCGAAGGTGGCTATCCCGGGACGGTTGAGATCTCCGCGACCTTCCAGCTCACCCCCGACAATACCTTCGTTTTCGAAACCGAGGCAAAAGCCGATCAGGTGACGCCAATTAGTCTAGCGCAGCATTCCTATTTCAATCTCGCGGGAGCAGGCCATGGATCCGCGGAAGGCCATGTGGTCCAAATTTTTGCGGAGGAGGTGATGAGGACGGATGAGAAGATGACTCCCTTAGGAGTCGCTGAAGCCGTCGAGTGCACAGCGGCAGATCTTCGCCAACCTCGTTTGCTTGCCGGTGTCATTCCGGCACTTTGGCAGGAACATGGCGATCTCTATCGCTTGTCTGAAGAGGTTGGTTTGAAACTCGCGGCCCGGGTTTTTGATCCGCAAAGCGGACGGGTGATGCAAGTAAGTACGACACACGACTTTTTGCAGTTCTATACAGGCGCTCATCTTGATGGGTCGCTCATCGGCAAAGAAGACCGGGCCTACCCGAAACACGGTGGGCTCTGCTTTGAGTGCCAGGGTTATCCCGATCCCTCCGCAGACTGTGGTGATATTCTCGTCCGGCCAGAACAGGCGCAGATACACAGGACCATTTACGCATTCAGTAACGAAGGAATACGATCATGAAAAAGGACTATCGCATCGGAGTTTTAGGGAGCGGATTCATCGTCAGCGAATGCCATCTCGTGAGTTATCAAAAGGAGGGATACAACGTGGTGGCGATTGCTTCGCGGACCAAAGCAAATGCTGAGAAGGCCGCGGAGCGATTTGGAATCGAGACGGTCTACCACGATTACGAAGTATTGTTGGACGATGCCTCCATCGAAGTGCTCGACATCGCCGTGCCACCACAGCAGCAACCGGGCTTGATCCGGGCGGCCTGCGAACGCGGCACGGCCAAAGCAATCCTCGCACAAAAGCCCTTGGCGCTCGAACTGGCTGAGGGACGGGCGCTGGTCGAGGCTTGTGAGGCGGCTGGCATTCTACTCGCAGTGAACCAGAACATGCGCCACGACCCCTCGATCAGGGCGGCTAAGGAGCTGTTGGAATCAGGGCAGATCGGAGACCCTGTCTTCGCGACAATCGACATGCGAGGGATCCCTCATTGGCAGCCCTGGCAGGAAGAAATCGGCAGCGCAACATTGAAGATCATGTCCATCCATCACCTCGACTGCATGCGCTTTTGGTTTGGTGAACCAGAACGGCTATTCTGCAGTATGCGACCCGATCCGCGAACGACCTTTCCACACGAGGACGGGATCTGCACCTATATCCTGGAATATGCCAATGGAATGCGGGCGGTCATTATCGACGATGTCTGGACCGGCCCAGCGCAGGAAGGGTGTCCGGGCGATATCCGAATCGAGTGGCGCGTCGAGGGGATGGGCGGCGTGGCGATCGGTGACATAGGTTGGTGCAAGGACCCCTACACCTCGCCATCGAGCATCCGTCATGCGAGCAAGGGCGATGATGCCTTTAAGCGCCCCACACTCGAAGGCTCGTGGTTTCCAGATGCCTTTGGCGGAACGATGAGGGATGTCTTCACGGCCTTGGAAACGAGCGCGCCATGTCCGCTTTCCGCACGAGACAACTTAAGAACCCTGGCTCTGATCGAGGCAGCCCAACTGAGCGCCCAGGAACACCGCGCGGTGAGCCTTTCAGAAATTTAAATACCACAACGCAATAGCAACCTCATGAAATTAGGAATCATCAATAGTGCCTTCGGGCAAGCTGGCGTGAATACCGCCACGGGACTGGAACACATCGCTCGAATTGGTTTCGACTGTGTCGATATCTTTACGGAAGCAATGGGGATCACCGACAAGGAACGTCAACTCGTAACCGATGTTTGCAAACGAGAAGGACTGCCGATCATTTCCTTACCGGTCGTCGCGGAGGGGCTCATCGACTTCAACGATCCGGTTCGTGAATTTCATGTCGAACGCTGCAAGAAGTTTGTCGATCTCGCCGCAGACTGGGGGGCGAGTAACATCCTCCTCGTCCTCGGGGAATACATCTGGCAGCGAGAGGTTATCCCCCCGGAAGATCAGTGGAACTGGGCCCTAGAAACCTGCCGGATGATTGGGGACTACGCCGATCAGAAGGGCATAGATATCGCCCTGGAACTGGAGCCGTTCCGTTTGAGCCTTCTCAACAATGTGAAGGAGATGAAGAGGTTCATCGAGGATTGCGATCATCCCCGGGTGCTCGGGAACATCGACGTCTCTCACCTCGCCTTGGCCGATGTCAGTCCGGCGGAGGTCGCTGAGCTGAAAGGGAAAGCGATTCACGTGCACATCAGTGACTGCGACGGTAAGGTGCACGGAGATCTGCCTCCGGGACGTGGTGTCGTGAAATTCTCACCGTATTTGAATGCGATTAAGGAACTGAAAATCGACGGGGCGATTTCGATTGAGTTGGAGTATTCTCCGGATCCCTCCCGCATCGTCGAGTGGGTCGAAGAGGCGTATCGGGAGACTGACCGACTCATGCAACTTTGCGACCTCCGGGGCTGACCCTCGGCATCATGGATCACGATCACACAGCACCGACGCTCAAGCGTCCATCGGAACGGCTCGACTATGCCCTGAACCAGGAGAACACTGATCGAGCCATCGAACTCGGGCTGGCCGAGGCGGATTGGTATCAGTGCCCGGTGCCGAGGGAAACGATGCGGCGTCTGCTGGTGCGCAAGGATGGTCCCGCGATCCGAGATACCTTGATTTGGTTTGGCTTAATCTTTGGGACAGCATTTCTAACAGCGTCGCTTTGGGGGACTTGGTGGGCGCTCCTTCCTTACACGATCTACGCCGCCCTCTATGCTTCCACCTCGGATTCCCGTTGGCACGAGTCCAGCCATGGGACCGCTTTCCGGACCGATTGGATGAACAATGCGCTCTATGAAGTCGCCTCATTCATGGTGATGCGGGAGTCCACCGTCTGGCGTTGGAGCCACAACCGCCACCACAGTGACACCATCATCGTGGGTCGCGATCCCGAGATCGCAGTCCCCCGCCCTCCGGATATCAATGGATTGATCAAGGCGACCTTCGGTTTACCGACGTATCCGAAATACTTTCGTCGACTGCTGAAGCATTCCTTCGGAACGATGGTGGAAGACGAGCAGCAGTTCATCCCCGAGAGCGAGTTTCCCAAAGTATTTCTGAGAGCGCGGTGCCACCTATTCGTTTATCTAACCACCATCGCACTTGCGATCGGCACGGGCAGCATTTTGCCGCTGATGTTCGTCGGCCTGCCGCATGTTTTCGGGACGTGGCTGATGCTGGTCTATGGGCTAACGCAACACACCGGACTTGCCGAGAACGTGCTCGATCATCGCCTTAATTGTCGCACGGTTCTGATGAATCCGGTGAACCGCTTCCTCTATTGGAACATGAACTACCATGTCGAGCATCACATGTTCCCCTTGGTTCCGTATCATGCCTTACCCGAGCTCCATGAAATGGTGAAAGGCGATTGTCCAAAACCCTACCCCAATCTGCTGGCCACTTGGCGGGAGATTATTCCGACTATTCTCAAGCAGGTGAATGATCCCGCGCATCACGTAAAGCGTCAATTGCCGGAGCGCCAGGCTCCACCGGAGAGCCACGCCCGCGTCTCAGATGCCGAGCCGAACGCGGAGGGATGGCTTGAGATTTGTGCGGCCTCGGATTTGGAATGGGAAGATGTCATCCGCTTTGATCACGGAACCCGGACCTATGCCTTAACGCGTGATGATGAAGGCGGGTTGCATGCGACGGATGGTCTGTGCACGCATGGCAACACGCACCTTGCGGATGGCCTTGTTAAGGGGAAAATCATCGAATGCCCGAAGCACAATGGGCGTTTCTATCTGAAAGATGGCTCGCCATCGCGGGCTCCGATCTGCCGAGGACTCGCAACCTATCCCATCGAGGAAAGGGAGGGACGAATCTGGTTGAATATGAAGAAGGCGGGTGGCGCGGGCGCGCGCGGGGAGCAAGCGATCGAATTCAAGGTGGTTGGAACTCGCAATGTTGCAACGTTTATTCGGGAGCTGGTCCTCGAACCAGTTGACGAAATGGTGTCATTTCAACCCGGGGACTACATCCAGCTCGATATTCCAAGCTACGAGAAGATTCGTTTCCGAGATTTTGAGATTGCTCCCCCATATGCCGAAGTTTGGGAGCGCCAGCATCTCTTTGATCTGGTGGCGTCCAATCCCGGATCGCCACGCCGGAACAACTACTCACTCGCCAACAACTGCACCACTGAGCGACAGTTGAGATTTAACGTGCGCATTGCCACTCCGCCGCCGGGACAGGATTGTCCGCCAGGAGTGGGGTCCAGTTATCTCTACAGCCTTAAACTGGGTGATCAGGTGACGGCGATTGGGCCGTTTGGCGATTTTCACATTCGGAATACCAAACGGGAAATGGTCTACATTGGCGGAGGGGCAGGAATGGCTCCATTGCGCGCTCACCTTGCCCATTTATTCGAGAATGAACAGACGCCCCGGAAGGTGAGCTATTGGTATGGAGCACGGTCCCGGCAGGAAATCTTTTACGAAAAATATTTCGATGTACTGGCAGCCAAGCATCATAATTTCTCCTTTCAAGTGGCCTTGTCAAACCCTCAGCCAGAGGACAAATGGGGCGGAGCCATCGGCTTCATTCACGAAGTCGTGCACAAGGAATACTTACGTAAGCATCGGAACCCCAAAGCGATCGAGTTCTACCTCTGTGGGCCACCCATGATGATCAAAGCCTGCACTAAAATGCTCGTCGACCTGGGTGTCGAGCGGCCGCAAATTTCCTACGACGAATTTTAATAATGCAATCCAGTCTATTTCCAAAAACAAAGAGGCAGGTATCGAAGCTCGGCTTCGGGGCTTTTGGCCTAAAAGGTGTCTTCGGAATTTTTGATGAATCTGAAGCAATCGGCTCGATGCAGTATTGCTGGGACCAGGGGGTGAACTTCCTCGATACCGCCCGCCACTATGGCGAGTCCGAAACGATCGTCGGAAAGGCCCTCAAGAGTTGGTCAGGGGATACGCCGTTCATCGCCACGAAAGCGGAATGCATCGGACCGATAAAGCAATGGGGAATACCACAAGATGTGGAAGCCTGTTTTCCAAAGGGTCACATCACCCGAGAGGCGGAAATTTCGCTCCGGGAGTTGGGGATCGAGTGTATCGATCTTTTCCAGATGCACCTCTACTGGCCTAACTGGGGAGTGGAGGGTCATTGGTTGGATGAACTCAATGCACTGCAGGAGCAGGGAAAGGTTGGTGCCATCGGAGTCTCCATGCCGGACCAGCGACACGATGCTGCGCTGCCTTTGGTGATGAGTGGCCGCATCCAATCAGTACAGGCTGTCTTTAATATTTTCGATCCCACCCCATTGGACTGCCTGATCCCGATTTGTGCGGAGAATGAGGTCGCAGTCTTGGCGCGGTGTGTTCTCGATGAAGGTGGATTGACGGGATTCCTCTCGAAAGATACACGATTTGCGGCGGATGACTTCCGCGCGGACTACTTCGATCAGGGGCCAAGGAGTCTCTACTTAAAAAAAGTCGAGGCACTCCGGAAGTTCCTGCCCGAGCATGCGGGGAGCTTGGCCGCGCTCGCCTTGAAGTTCGTCACGAAACATCCCGGCGTGACAACGGCTCTGGCCTCGATGAACATCCGGGAACATGCCGAAATGAACGTCGCGGCGATGAAGGAAGAATCGTTGAGCAGCGAGGCCTTCGCTGAGATTCGCTACTATCACCGCTGGATTCACAACTTTTATAGCAGCAAATCCCTATGAGAACATTGAGCAAAGTGCGTTGGTCGGATCTGCGACCGGATGATTTCCTGGGGCGTCAGCGTTTATGTCCGATTGTTTACATGCCGATTGGACTCTGTGAACCGCATGGGCACGTCGCCGCGTTAGGATTGGATACGCTCAAGGCAGATTACTATTGTGAGGAAGCCGCGGGGCGCTTCGGCGGAATCGTGGCTCCGACCCAAGGCTATCACATCCACGAATGTGGCTTCCACAAGCCATGGTTGGACGAAGTGGTGGGCGACACGAATCCCTTGCTGGCAGGCATGCCTCCGGGGGTCGTCTGTTACCACTTTCTCTATCAGCTCCGCGCCTATGCCAATGCCGGCTTCCACGCCGTGATCGTGGTGAGCGGGCACGCAGGCGGGAGTCAGAAAGATTTAAGAAGGGTAGCAAAGGCCTTCACCAGGTCGACCGGGATCCCGGTCGTTGTGAAGACCGACCCCGAATGGGGCGGCTATGAAGGTGATCACGCTGGGGCTTACGAGATTTCCCAGTTACAGGCGATTCACCCCGAGGCGGTGGATCTTTCCCTTCTGGAAAGAATGAACGACGAGGGATCTGGCGGGCGACTCGCGTTGGGTTTGGATGCCGCTGAAGCAAGTCCGGAAAAAGGGACGGTAATCAACGAAACGATCATTGCCGCGATCGGAGCGGCAGCGGAAGATCTAAGAGAAGGAACTTCGATCAAGGAGCCCATGAACTATCAGCAGACCGAGGACATTTGGTCCGAGATTCTCGCGCAAGGCGAGTGGTGGAGCATGAATTTATAGTAAACACTATCTTCTCCAATCCAGCTCCCCTTTCCGACTTTCTTACCTCTCCTCGGCCACCAAGCGGAAGAACATGCTTGGCTCAAGATCTAGATCGAAAGAAGCCGCTCTTCGATACTTCACCGTAGATAATCCATCTCCATGATTCACTTGGGAAACGAAAATAACATCTGCTTCATCGTCACTCCAAGCCAATAGATCAGGAGAACTGTCCACCCTAATCACCACATCATCGGCCGCTAAACTTCTCTGAAAGGAGACCACGAAGTAGTCACTCGAAACATCATTCACACTCAAGGTTTCTACTCCCACAGAGATGACAGCATTCCCCTCATTAGCATCCGTATCACTTGTGCCCAAGGCGTGTTCAATCAGATTATCTAGACCATCTCCGTCATCATCACTCAGTGGATCACCCACCAATGCCACGCTATCACTCGATCCTGGAGTCCCATCGATCAGCGCGCTACTTCTCCAGTTTCCGGCATCACTGTGATTGGGAATAGTGTTCCCTTCGGAAATTAAAACCAAACTATATCCGGGAAGTCCGGACTCCGTCGGCCAAGGTCCCACATCGCTATAAGTGAAGTCCTGAATTGTCGCAGCGAATGCATTCACGAGATGAATCCGCTCTCCCGCGTTATCCAGTCGGGACGATTGAAACTCCCCCGCGATCAAACCGCTCAAGGCTATTCCATAACGGGCTTCAAATGCCGCCTGATTACCCACAATCAAAACCTTCGCTCCCGGGGCTAAGACCGTAACTGCTGATCCAGAGAAAGTGAAATCAATCCCCGCTTCAAAGTGCACATCTGCAAGCTCAATGGTGCTGGACCCAACGTTGCTCAACTCGATCCACTCATAGTCTGATGAGTCAACTGACACCAATTCCTCAGTAGGGTTAGGTGCCGCTGGAGCATACTGCAGTTCACTAATAACAAGATTAGAAGAACTCGCAGGAACTCCTACGATAAAGGTTCCTTGAATGGGACCCGACCACGAAGTTAACCCAGAACCACTTCGTGCCCGTGCTGTGATGATCATCGTCGAGGTGACATTGGCTAGAGGACTCGTCAATGCCGCGTCGGAAATTCCTCCTTTAGGCAATCGGGGATCACTCCCATCTGTGGTGTAGTAGACCGTTCCTCCCGCGCCGCTGAACGAGACACTCGTCCCTGAGGCAACCAATCCTGGAGGCACAGTGAACTGTGGTTTATCTGTATACTGCCCGTCAATCCAAGACGCACGCGTGGTTAACCAATTCCTCAAAACGTTTACCTGATTGGTGTAACCTCCACTCGGCCGCGCCCTGTTCCACTTGTTGAAGTTCCTCGCCTGCGGCGAACTTCCAAGCCCTGAATTTATTCCCGCCGGATCTTGAAAATCTAACTGAGCTTCAAACCCATCAATAATGGAATTAATGTTGCTCGTTGAGAAAGTTGTTTCGCGCAGCTCCTGCCAGAGATCGGTATGCTCTTGGCGGAAGTCTGGATTGGTTAGGGCCCGTCCCCACCATGGAAAGCGTGAGTCACCATACATCTTACTGGAGTCTCCCGTCCCGTTCCACTGGGAAGGATTATCGTCGCGTCCGTCCGTCGATGCCATCGTCCGGTCGAAGTCCCAGATAGGGCCTGCTCCCACTTTTCCTCCATTCGTTGAATCGTGATGTTTGTAATAGTAACCACTGAGGCGGAAACCATCGACATTCATCGCAAGCGTGTTGAGCCAATGGTGCCGCAGCCAGGAATGATTATCGATATAGTCCGTAAAGTGCTTCCCTGTCGTCGGGTTCGTCCAATTCGAATTATAAAGTGCAGTGTCAAATTGATTGAGGTGCCCCCGCAACCAGGTTTGTTGCGCAGCCTCGATATTTTCCTCCTTCGGATAGACCCAACCAAAAGTCCCCATTGAGTTCACCGAGAACCCACCATCACCCGGATCAAGTCGATCTTTTTTCCAAAGATACCCGCCCGAGACATCAGGTTCACTCGTATCGCCAGAGTTGAGCTTGCGCACGTCCACGCGATCTCCATCTCGCTTAATCTTCTCCATCAGGGCGTAGACACCTACGTAGTCACTGCTGTAGGAAAGATTGCCTCCCCCCGTATTCATGAAAACCTCCACAAAACGAGTCCGCACCGCATATTCCCCACTTTCATTACTCAACTGGTAAATGAGCGGATTTCTCATCAAAGCTCGATCAAAGGTGTATCTGCCACTCAGGACCCAGTCCGACTCTGGTGGCATTCCCAAAGGTGATATCTCTTGATCCAATTTATCCTCATCTTGCGACTCCAAAGAGAGAGAATACTTCGGAAAACCCGACGAAGAAGAACCGCGCACCTTCATGTTGCATCGTGTCGCAACAGCCAGAGTAGAGCTCAAGTAGCTTCGATTATTCCCAGTAGCAGCGGGTTCAATAATCCCCCAAAACCCATCGGTATCGCTATTAGGTTTTCCACTTCCCCAGTTCTCGATAATGACGATAGGTAGATTGGAACTAAAGTTCGCGGCATCCGATTCAAGCCGTAAATAACTCGCCATCGCAATAGGACCTGAGGATCCACTACTCCCGAAAATGCGAGCCCGAAGCTGCGTGCTTGCTGTAATCGTGAGCGGCCCAGAGTAAACCGTCGATGAAGAACTCGGAGCAGATTCATCCAAGGTATATCGGATCGTTTGTCCCGGCTCAGCCCCCGACAGAGTAACTGTAAAACTTCCCGTAAAAGTCTGACTGGGCACAGAGATAGTCACGTCGCTTGCCGGCAAACCTTGCTCTGTTCCATTGATTGCTCCGGGTGTTGGAACCAAAAAATATCCTTCCCCTCCCAATGATGGATCGGAAAGACGAGTCGCGATAAGCCGCGGACGGAACAGCAAATCGGAACTCGTCGTATTCCTGTTCAATCCGTGAATTGTTAGTACGTTATTTCCCTCAACTAATTGATTGGTGAAGGATCCAATATTAAACTCCGTAAACTGGAGCGCTAGGCTATCGGTGTGGTCAGCAGTCGCATTGGAACTCCAAATCGCCGGATCCGGCGCACGGTCACGAGCCACTTCCTGTCCGTTCAAATAAGCAATAAAGCCATCATCGTATTGCAACTGCATTTCCAATCCAGAAACCTCTCCAACGTCGTTCAACGAAAAAGGAACTCGGATATAGACACTGGTGTGCTGGTTATACATCTGCCCTTCCACATCAATATTGAAAGCGCTATCGTATCCACTGCTTCTCTCATATCCCACTCCCGTCGTTCCACGGATCCAAGCGCTATCATCGAATCCGAGATCCTGCCAGGTTTCACCAAGCGTCCCGTTTGTCGGAACCAAGGCCTTACATGCGGCTCCCGTTTCAATCACGGTTTCCTCATTTGTATTCCCTAGTTGCTGCAGGCCATATGAAGCATCCTTAAACTGTGTCGGAAACGAAGGGGTGTATTCGCTGAGAATAGTGAGTCCATCGGGTGAAACCAACGCCAGATACTCACCAGCAGACGAGAGTTTGAAATTCGTGTGAAACTCAGACCCCAAGACTGCCCGGTTTTTATCTGATGCGAAGACCACTAGAAAACTCGAAGGAGCCAAGGATGTTCCTTCCGGAAATATCCACTTTGTGAGGAGAGCCGCATCATCAGTCAGGTAATATCCACCCAAATCGACAGCAGTCCCATCTGGGTTGAAAATTTCAATCCAGTCACTTTGGGTGCCGTCCTCATCATCAAGAGTCGATAAGTTACTCGCTTGAAATTCAGTGATGATCGGAGCGCTAAACACTCCCATCATCGTTAATAAGATCGAACAGAAAATTCTAATTGGAAACATGAGAAATTTTTAATTGGTTGAAAAATAAAAATAAGTACATCAAACCAAACGACCTCGCAAGCGCACAAAACATTCTTTCAAAGCACCACTCGAACCCGCTTTTCGCCTCAAATGACACAAAAAAAGATAAACCCCCTATCAGTCAACGCCGAACCCACTAGACTCCTCAGCGAGACCAATCGTATCTGCGACGCAATCATCACCAAGAGCCCAAGTAAACATCATTAAATAGCCGCCATCGGCGGTACACTGATCACAAATCCCTCAAAAATAACCCACCACTACGGCCGGGTTTAATCAAGTAGTCTGGCTCCCACACAATGCGACTACCGCCAGCGCATCCGCTCTATCATTTGCACCCGACATGAGCACGGAGCTACCAGCGAACGGATCGAGCAGCACCTCGGCGGAATCACTGGTATGCTCGGCATACACGGGAGTTTTTTGTTAGTCCCACCACCTTAACTTGCGCATTTTGGGAAGACGACGACTCGATCAATTCGTCAACATCAAGCGCGTTGAATTATCGAAGCATCCACTTCGGAAGGTTGTGGGAAATCGACCAATAGATCTCGGGCGAAACCATCCTCCCCCGCCAAAGTGGCAGCATCGCCCACATCGCCTTCGTCGCACTCACTGCCAGACTCCTTTTTCCAATCCCTTCCTCCACCGTTCTCGACTATTACTATTTACAGCCCCACTGCCCGCAGGTCCAGTTCCACGTCTCGGGATCGCTCCAGTCTTTCACGGTAAGGGTCACTTCCAGGTCATCGCCGACTTCGACCTGCCTTTGATCCAAGCGTAGAACTCTAAACCCCCAGTGCGGTGCCCGGCCCGGATCGAGCGGACTAGAACTCAGTGTCAGATCGTCATCCACCTTGGCTTTCATGTAAACAACGAGACCATCAAGAAGGCCCGCTGTTATCACTTTGCGCATGAAACTCACTTTCAAGGGCAAAGTCGACTCGGTTATGGTGTGGAGGTCCACTTTTACAATCGGAGCCGGTCTCCCCAAAAAGTGTTTCACGACACCCAGATCACAGCTCACCAAGCGGTAGTATTCCGGGTCGTTAGGACGGCTTCGCCCCATACTGGAAAAATCAAAACCATACACGTCATTGAGCTCCCAAATATAGGGCACTCGCCTATCGTCATGCAGCGTCATCGGTTCACAAAACAACTCGAACTGACTCGGTAAAATCAGCCCGCCCGGCTTGAGCAAGCGGTCACGCAGATCGCACACATTAGGCACCATCGCTTCATCGAACAAAAAATCTCCAATCTGCTCGTGGAGAATCACGTCCACCGGCTCATCGAGGTAAAACTTCGAACTGTGCACATCCTCGAAGTTCACGTTCTCGATTCCATTCTCCGCAGCCAGTCGCTGGGCGTGCTCGATGATCGAGGAGTGATCAATAGCATAGACCTTTGCTGCCCCTTGGCGCGAAGCAAATGCCGCCAGAATACCCGTACCAGTGCCCAGATCGATCACGCGATTGCCCGGTTTAATATGCCGGTTGATAGCCTTGTGATAAAAAGCCATGCGAGGCTCATCGCTCAACATCCGCTCCTGTGCATGCAGGTCAGCAAAATATTCCTCGTTGAATTGGCGGTATTTTTCGGCTGGCGCCTCGACCTTCGGGGGCGGGTAAAACCAAGCGTTCAGTCGCGGAGAGTCAACCAGCCATTTACCCAAGTGAGAGCAGGCCCGACGAACGCGCTGAAAAAAGGAGACCGTGAAACGTTGAAGTGGGAGGAGGGACATCAGTGTAAAGGCCAAGAAACCCCTTTTTTGGTTCACCACATTAGAATGACCGTCAAGAGTCAAAAGCTTATTATGCGCCCATCTTTCACCGAAGAACCGGATCTAGTCAACAAGCGCTCACTTCGGTCGTCCCCTTTCACACAAGAATCAGATCAGGATGCTCCCATGATTTATTGCTTGGCCCGCGTTTAGGAATAATGAAGATGCTTGGCGGATAGCCGGTCTTTTTTGTAGAAGGTTCACCGTTACCTTCGAAATTGAGTTCCCAGCACCATGAAAGGACTATTATTTTTAACTTTTCTCGCAAATATACTTCCCGTAGCCGCAGTCGATTTCAATCGCGATGTGCGACCGATTCTCTCTGACACCTGTTTCAAATGCCATGGGCCCGGAAAGTCGGAAGGAGACCTCCGTCTCGATGATCAAGAGGCGGCCTTGGATGCCAGAGTACTCTCCCCCGGAAACGTGGCAAAGAGTGAAGTCGTCTCACGACTCAAGTCTAGTGACCCGGAAGAACTGATGCCACCGCCGGATGCGAACAAGACGCTCACTGCGACGCAAATCAAGATTCTCGAAACGTGGATCGCCGAGGGCGCGCAGTATGACGACCATTGGTCCTTTGTCCCAGCTACGCGCGAGAGCAAGATCAAGACCCTTGACCACTTTATCGACAAGCGGCTCAACGAAGCCGAGCTCTCACCCCTCCCGGCGGCCGACCGCCGGACACAAATCCGAAGGGTCACCTTGGACTTAACCGGACTGCCTCCGACACCGGCAGAGGTTGAGGCTTACCTCGGGGATCAGTCACCTGGTGCTTACGAAAAGGCCGTGGACCGCCTGCTCGTTTCCAAAGCATACGGAGAACGCATGGCCTTGGCCTGGATGGATGCGGCGCGTTACGGAGACACCAGTGTGATGCATGCCGATGGGCCGCGTGACATGTGGCCATGGCGGGATTGGGTGATCAACGCCTACAACAGCAATATGCCGTTTGATCAATTCACCACCGAACAGCTGGCAGGTGATTTGCTACCGGAGGCCACTGTCTCCCAGAAAATCGCATCCGGCTTCAACCGCAATCACGCCACTAGTGATGAGGGGGGTGCCTTTGCGGAGGAATTGCGGGTGGAGTATGTCGCGGACCGGGTGCAAACCACGGCGAATGTCTGGATGGGGCTTACGATAGAATGCAGCCAATGCCATGACCATAAGTATGACCCCATTTCGCAACGGGAATACTATCAGTTCTTCGCCTATTTCAATAACACCACTGATCCCGGGATGCAGACCCGGAATGGCAATCAGTCCCCTTTTGTGGAGGTCGTCGACGAAGCACGCGAAGCGCGGCTTGCTGAAATGCAAAAGGAAATTGAGGCCGAAAATCGGAGGGTGGAAAATTACCGAACAAAACTCGCAAAGACACCTGAGTTTACGGCTTGGCTGGAGCGTGCTTCCGCCGACGCAAGGAGAGACAAGGAAGGTAAACAGCCCAGCGGTTTAAGTCATTGGTTTCCCATCGAAGCTGCCGAGAAGGAATTCCGTGACGGCCTCTCAGGTGCCGTTGCAATCAAGGAGAAGGGAGCGTTCGAAGTCAGCGACCGTGAAGGATCCAAGGCCCTGAAGCTTAACGGAGGAACACAGTATAAGTTTGAAACCGGGGTGAATCTGGAATTCGACCGCGCTTTTAGTATAGCGGGTTGGATCAAACCGAATGGTAAGGCTTCTGGGGCGATCCTCTCGAAGATGGATGTCAAGGCGGCCTTCCGCGGGTTTGACTTCTGGATGGAGGGCGGTCGCATCGGCACGCACATCATTAACACCTGGCCTACCAACGGGCTCAAGGTCGTTTCCGAAGCCCTTCTCGAGCCGAACCAATGGCAGCATGTGGTGGTGAGCTACGACGGAAGCCACAAGGCCGCAGGGGTAAAGATCTACATCAACGGGAAGATTTCCTCGAACAAAGTGGAAAAAGACTCACTCAGCGCCACTATCGTCACCAGTCAACCGCTCCGTATCGGAGCCCGCTCAACCGCTTCCAACTGGAAGGGTGAGGTTGATGACTTACGGATCTATCAACGGGCTTTGAAAGAAGGAGAACTCACCGCTGTTGCGCAGGGTGACCCCATCCAAAATATCCTCGCCACACCTGCCGACCAGCGAACCGAGAGCGATCGGAAAGTGCTCCTGGCCCACTACCTAGGAACGGAGGACAAGTCCTTCAAGAAGCTGGTCACGGAACAGCAGAAGCTCGTGAAACAGCGTTCAAATCTCACCCGGAAGCCGGTGACATCGATGATCATGCAGGACAATCCGGAAAACAAAATGCGCATGACTTATCTCCTCGAACGCGGGGCGTATGATTCTCCCAAGAAGGATGAAGTCATCAATCCAGGTGTGCCCAAGGCACTTCCTGATTTTCCGGAGGGCGCGCCAGCGAATCGTCTCGGCCTCGCCCAATGGCTGACCCAGCCGGACCATCCGCTTACCGCGCGGGTGGCGGTCAACCGCTACTGGATGATTCTCTTTGGCGAGGGTCTCGTTCGCTCGGTTGCTGACTTCGGTGCGCAAGGTCAATCACCGAGCCATCCGGAACTTTTGGACTGGCTTGCTGTGGACTTTGTCGAGAGTGGTTGGGATGTGAAACGTATGATCAAACAGCTCGTAACATCCAACACCTACCGGAGAAGCTCGCGGGTCGAGTCGATCCATCTGGAGAAGGATGCACAGAATGAGCTCCTCGCCCGGGCTCCACGGTTCCGGCTCCAGGGGGAGTTTATTCGAGATCAGGCACTGGCGGTTGGCGGACTTCTCAATCAGCACGTTGGAGGGGCCGGCGTGAAGCCCTACCAGCCGGTGAACATTTGGAACGAAGTGAGTCTCAATGGTGGCCTACGCTATCCACAAGACAAGGGCGAGAAGCTCTATCGCCGATCGATGTATACCTATTGGAAACGGAGTGCCCCGATGCCCAATATGTTAATCTTTGATGCACCGTCCCGCGAAAAGTGTGTCATTCAACGCCAGCGCACGAACACTCCGCTTCAAGCGTTGGTGACACTCAATGACCCGCAGTTTGTGGAGGCAGGCCGCGCCCTCGCGCAGCGATTGATCCAGTCGGGCGGAGATACGTCCAAGAGGATTGATTTTGGCTACCGCCTCGCCACCTCACGTCCTGCCGAGACACGGGAAGTAGAGATTCTCACCGCTTTACTCGAGGAGCATCGGACGAGGTTCCTGAAGAATCCCGAATCAGCGAAGCACTACCTCTCCGTTGGAGAATCGCCGCGGGACGAATCGATTGATCCCATCGAGCATGCCTCGTGGATGGTCATCGCCCAAACGATCCTAAACCTCGACGAGTCGCTAACCCGCAACTAATCAAAAACCTAACACTGTCATGGAAACATTCTGCCCCTATGTCGAAACTCGCCGTCAGTTCATTTTAAGGACTGGAACCGGGCTTGGCGCTGCAGCGCTGAGCACCCTTCTCAATCCCAGTATCTTATCTTCTGCCGCAGCGGCGGAAATGCAGGCTTCTGGTGGCCTACCAAATATGCCTCACTTCCCGGGCAAGGCCAAACGGGTGATCTATATGTTCATGGCCGGTGGTCCGAGCCACATAGATCTCTTTGACTACAAGCCGGTCCAACGTGAGCTGCACGGAACAGAGCTCCCGGACTCGATCCGACAAGGGCAACGGCTGACCGGCATGTCGAGTGGGCAGAAATCTTTTCCTTGCGTCGCACCGATGTTCGAATTCCAGAAGTATGGGGAACATCAGACCTGGGTGAACAAGGATCTCCTTCCGCACACCGCAGGCGTCGTCGATAAGATCACGATCATGAAGTCGCTGCACACCGAGGCCGTGAATCACGATCCGGCGATCACCTTCATCAACACTGGGTCGCAACAGCAGGGCAAACCATCGCTGGGTGCGTGGCTGAGCTATGGCATGGGGAGCATGAACGAGAACATGCCTGGTTATGTCGTGATGATCTCCCGCGGTCGGGGCCAGTTACAGGCCCTCTACGATCGTCTTTGGGGAAGTGGATTTCTTCCGTCAAAGCATCAGGGCGTGAAATTGCGGAGTGCCGGTGAACCGGTGTTGTATCTTCAAAACCCACCGGGCTTCGACCGTGATGCGCGTCGAAGTCAGCTCGACAGCCTCAGTGAACTAAACCAGCTCAACCATGACAAATTTGCCGACCCGGAAACCCAGGCTCGGATCTCGCAGTATGAGTTGGCCTTCCGCATGCAGGCGGAGGTGCCGGGACTCATGGACATCGAGGGTGAACCCGATCACGTGAAGGAACTTTACGGCCCGCAAGTCGACAAACCCGGAAGCTTTGCACGGAACTGTCTTTTGGCCCGTCGGATGGCCGAGAAGGGAGTGCGCTACGTCCAGTTATTCCATCGGGGATGGGACCAGCACGGTTCGCTTCCGTCGAAAATCACTCAGCAGTGCGAGGACATCGATCAGCCTGCCGCAGCATTGATCAAGGATCTCGATCAGCGAGGGATGTTGGAGGATACCCTCGTGGTTTGGGGTGGCGAGTTTGGCCGGACCATCTACTCTCAAGGCAAGCTCACCAAAGACAACCATGGGCGGGATCACCACGGACGTTGTTTCACGATGTGGATGGCCGGAGCTGGCGTGAAGCAGGGTTTTGAATACGGAAAGACCGACGACTACAGCTACAATATCGTCGAGAATCCCGTTCATATCCGCGACCTGAACGCGACCATTTTAGAACGACTCGGGATCGACCACCGGAAGCTGATCTTCAAATCCCAGGGTCTCGATCAGCGCCTGACCGGCGTGGAGGAAGATGCCCATGTCGTGAGAGACATCTTGGGCTAGCGGGAACTTGAATCCTACGATCTGAGCCTATATTCCAAAGCCTCCATTCTACTCCGTATGCGGTGCCTCCGCGATGGAAGTTACGGAGATCATTCAAGAACTCTAGAGCGGCTATGGCCGCTTTACCTCGATATGTCCGAACCATCTCTCGCCACTGACCAGCTCTGAGCGCGTGACCTGCTGCCATCCGCCGACGTTAGGACCAAGGACCTCCTCTCCTGCCATTGGCACGAAGGACCCTTCTTCGAGATTCTCTGATCGCTGTGCAATGTAAACTAGGGAAAAACGCTGATTAAATCCGGGTGGTCGTCGAGTGGAATATCTGAGAGATTTTTGTCCTTGGATCACCAGCCGGGATTTTCAGAATTTGAGTTCGCAGGGAAGAGCAAGAGACCCAGGTGCATACTGATGCCGGATATGTAAGGGTTGAGAAGCGCAAAGAAATCGCGGAAGAAGATTCCACTGGTCGTATTGATTGGCAGATCGCGAAGCGACGGGGTCCGATCAAAAAGATGGCAAAAGGACCGGAAAAAGATCTCATCCTGGCAGAAGAAAAAGCCGAGGCCTCGGTGCACGGGTTCGTTGAACATCCCTTTCATATCCTCAAAAACCTCTTCCGTCACCGCAAGACCCGCTGCCGGGGACTAGCTAATAATTATCACCAACTTCAAGTGCTTTTCGGCTTGGGCAACCTCGTGGTTACAGCTCGCAAGCTTGTCTAAAAGGAAGGGAAAGAAGACCAAAGAGGTCAAAAATTCTGCCAAGATCTCGAAATGATCGATGGAAATGATCAGCACAAACTGCTTTCGATCCGAATCGGAGCCTTGGTGCGACCGCGAAATTAATCAGAAAAGGATCTTGGGCGAATCGCCTCTTTATTCAGCGTCTCCCTAAGGATAACCAATCTCATTTGACCCAAAGACAACATGCGGCAGAATTTTAATCGAGAGAAACACGCAATTACACCTTTTCTCCCCCAAAATCTTCCCGATAGCCTACCACTCTAAAAAAATCTCCGAAATCCGCTCGGCCCTTTTTTTCTACTGGATCCCCTTCCCCCACCGTCATCCGTCTCCACTGCCAATGACCCACGATCTGAACCCACGCTTCAAGAACACCATCTGCTCCGTCTCCGGTGCCTCCGCGATGGAGGTCACGGAGATCATTCAGGAACTCTGGAGCGGCTACGGCCAAATCCTCCGCATCCGCCTCGAAGGAGGCTTCCCTTCCACTGTTATCGCCAAACATGTCCGGATGCCCACTACGGAAAACCACCCCCACGACTGGAATTCAAACCTCTCCCACCAACGGAAACTCAAATCCTATCAGATCGAGACCGCCTGGTATCGCCACTGGAGCCGACTCTCTGGGTCGGACTGCCGCATCCCCGAACTCCTCGCCTTCGATCAGCACGACGGTGAAATTATCCTCATCCTCGAAGACCTCAACGCTGCCGGATATCCTGCCCGCTTTACCTCGCTCTCCGGTATCCAACTAAAAAACTGCCTCGATTGGCTCGCCCACTTTCACGCCACCCACATGGGAGCAAAACCCGGGGAACTTTGGGAAACCGGCACCTACTGGCACCTCGCCACCCGCAGCGAGGAACTCAAAGCCCTCGACGACTTGCCTCTCAAGAATGCCGCATCCGCCATCGACAGCATCCTCAACAACGCGCGTTACCAGACCATCGTCCATGGCGACGCCAAGCTCGCCAACTTCTGTTTCTCCGAATCGGGTGACCAGGTCGCTGCCGTCGACTTTCAATACGTCGGCGGCGGTTGCGGCATGAAGGACCTCGCTTACTTCATCGGCTCCTGCCTCAACGAATCCGCCTGCGCACAGCAAGAGTCCGAACTCCTTGACCACTATTTTGCAACCCTCCGTAATGGTCTCACCTCCAAGCACCCCAATATCGACCCCGCAGCTGTCGAAGCCGAATGGCGCGCCCTCTTCCCTCTAGCTTGGACTGACTTCCACCGTTTTATCAAAGGCTGGAACCCAAGCCATCAAAAGATTAATTCCTACAGCGAACGAATCGCCCGCGAAGTCATTGCGGCGCTCTAACATTTCTTTCCATGCACCAAAACCCGGACCAACTCACAGAAGAGAGTCCCGACGACTCCAGCGATCATCGGAACGTTCTTTGCATTAAGCGACGGAGTAACTGTCCCCTTAGAGCTTCGTTTCTCGAAATGAAAAGTGAGGATCACCGATCTAAAACTTTAGAAATTTCGAAGCATCTACTAGCATCCCACCAGATGAAGGTTCCCAAAGATTTTCTCCCCCGAAGAGCGCACATCCCTCCGCGGGAGCCTGACTCGCTAAATAAGCATTCTACCTGCAACCGCCACAGGTGAATCTTTCCGAAAAACCCATCGTTTCTCAGCAATCGCCTCCAACCAGACTTCCGTCAAATGCCTCCTTCCATCTCAGCCCCACCCGTCATCATCCTCGTCGAAACCCAGATGGGCGAAAACATTGGCATGTGCGCCCGCGCCATGCTCAATTGCGGCCTCGATCAGCTACGGCTGGTCCGGCCACGCGACGGCTGGCCCAACGAAAAAGCTCGCGCCACAGCCGCCGGAGCGAACATCGTCCTCGATAATGCGAAGGTCTACGAGCACATCGACGAAGCGATTGGCGATTGCCAGCGCGTCCTCGCCGCCACTGCCCGCCAGCGCAACCTCAGAATTCCCGGTCTCAACCTTCGCGAAGCAGTCCGTGAAATCGTCGATGCCACACCCCCGCCAAAGACCGCCATCCTCTTTGGCCCCGAAGCATCCGGCCTCGACAATGATACTCTCGCACGCGCTGACCGGCTCATACATTTTCCAACCAATCCTGACTTCCCTTCGCTGAACCTCGCCCAAGCTGTTCTCCTCCTCAGCTGGGAATGGCGACAAAGCAGCCCTCTTGAATCCGCCACCATCGTCAACCCAGATCTCCCCGCGACTCGCGAAGAAACCAACGCCTATCTCGCCCGGATCGAGCAAGCCCTCGATAACTCTCAATTTTTTCTAACCCCAGAACGAAAGCCAAACATCATCCGAAGCCTCCGCACCTTCGTCACCCGCAGCAACGCTAGCCACAAAGAGCTCCGTATGCTGCACGGCGTACTGACCGCGCTGATTAAAAACTGATCAATTATTTGCAGGGAAATGATACGCCGCGTCTACACCTTTGGCGGTGAAGGAAATTTCATTTTGCGCGCAACCGGAGATGGTAACGAGAAATGGGCTCACGATTTTAAGAAACTCTTCTCGATTAAAACCGCCAGCCAAAGTCAGAAATAAATTTCTTCGGACTCCTCCTCTGCTACTCTTTCGAGTCCTCCGACATTATGGAAATCACTAACAAAACAAAAAAGCCGCTCAGTGTTCCTCTTCCAGCCGGAAAGAAACTCTTCCTAGGCCCTGGACAGTCAGGACAGATCACTCGGAAAGCAGCCGAAAGTCCGGCCGTTGTTAAACTCGTAGATGCGGGAGACGTTAGAGTCTCTGAAGAAGGTGCAAAGCGCCAAGGTGGTGGTAATTCCGGCAACGGCGTTTCCAGTGCCTCACGCCACGGTGGATCCGGGGCCATGCGCCAATCCGGCGACAAATAAGCTTCGCTCTGCTACAAAAACAGAGGCCGCAAGCAGGAGCTGGTTAAGGCCGCAAGGATTTCGGGTTGCACTGCGGTGACTTTTCCACTCGCCAAATCACCTTCTAGCGCGTGCTTCAGCGCCTCCATGAGTAGCTCGAACTGCGCCTCGATGGCAACGCCGAGGGACTCAGGAAAGGCGGCGTCGAGTATAGTGATGCCAAAATCAGCCGGTTCAATCAGCTCTTCCGCCCAGCCAAGGATCATCTCGATCGGTGAATGGTCTGGAAATCGCTTAGTGATGAGGGCGTGGATATCGCTGCGATTCTGGACGTTCATGAGCAACGCGAGGAAAAAACGATGCTCCGGATTTTCGATATGATAGCGCATCTGGGAGATGGAATCCCGACGGAGACTTTCGGCCAGAGTCTCGGGAACTCCCTTCGCGAGTTCGCCGTGTCTTTTTTGAAAGGTCGCCAGAACGGGTTCCCACTCGTCGAGAACCTGAAGGCGGTCCATGGCGTGAAGCAAAGTGTTGAAGCCCCGCTCGAAATCCAAGCTCCCCACCATTTCCCTCACGCGTGTTGCGTAGCTGGGATGGTCGAGAGTTTCGAGCACGTCGAGGAGTTGCTTGCGACGTATTGTCAGAGCATCCGCATGTATCGGATCGATCGCGATGTGGGGTGGGAGGTAATTATACTGCGGCCCGGTACCGGGATCGTGATGGGTACGGACCACCACGGTGACGGAGGGCGTATCGAGATGAAAAAGAGAATGGATGCATTCCCGACCAGAGGTAATGGGGACGGTGCGTCCAGTTTCCAGTAGCTCGATCTGCTTCATACGGAGGTCGCCAATGCGTAAATGTGGAGTAACTGACCGGGCTCCCACGAAGTCGAATTCGGAATGAACACTGGATCCCTGCATGACATGGAACGCACCGGAGAATTCGTGTTGATGAATCTCGGTGGTTCCCTCCATCCAGAAGAGGATCTGAATATAAAAACGCGGATCATTAAAGGCGACTAACTCGGGTTGCCCGAACCCCGATTGACTCTGAAAAGGTTGTTCGTCGTTGACAAGGAACTCGTGAATCATCTCCTCAAGGCCCACGTTTTCAGACGGTGGAGCTTCATCGATAGCGATCCGGGCCAGCTCCGGAAACGCTTCAAGCGAGAAATTCTGCTTCCGCCACCGTTCCAGGACAGTGCGACCAAGTTTTTCAAAATAGGAATTCATAGGCGCACATTCTTCGACCAATCAATAGTGCGCCACAAGGGACGAGAATCAAGGATATCAATTATCGTAGCATCAGGGCGACAGCAGCAGTTGAAAAAATCTCCATTTAGAGCGTGCAGACAAAAAACCTACGATTACTAAAAAAAGGTGATTATCACCGTTTTATACCGTGGCGATTCTCTCTGGGTCGGCAAAGGGCACCGATGAAGAGCAGAGGAAAAAAAATACGTTCTAATCATCTGCATCACATTCCACTCCCACATGAAATCAAGCGTTGAATCCTCCCCATGCTGGGCCATTCTCCACCAGTGACCGAACTCGAAACAGCAGTCCACGCCGCGCAAGAAGCGGGCAAACTTCTCAGGGCAAACTTCCACGAAGTTAAAGAAGTCGATGAGACTCTCGCCCACGACCTGAAACTCGCTCTCGACAAAGAGTCCCAAGATCTCATCACCGGGATCATTCTTGAGCAATTCCCCGGCCATGCCATCTATGGCGAAGAGGGACTTGCCGGCGACCAGTCCTCCAAACATCAGTGGATCGTCGATCCCATCGATGGCACCGTAAACTTTTTCTACGGCATCCCTCATTTTTGTATTTCGATCGCCAAGCGCGTCAGTGAAGAACTCGTCATCGGCGTCATTTACGACCCAATGGTCGGTGAACTTTGGACCGTTGAAAAAGGAGGGCAGCCTCTCCTCAATGGAAATCCAGTCACCGTCAGCACTCGTGAGACGCTCGAGGAATCGATCCTCTTCGTCGGCTGTGGTAAAAACGAGGAAGCTCTGAAGACCGGCCTAGAGCGATTCCGCCAAGGTTCCCTCCGTGCTCGCAAGATGCGCATGATGGGATCCGCCGCGCTTGGAATGGCCTACATTGCCTGTGGCCGCCTTGATGCCTATGTCGAAGCCCGTATCTCTCTCTGGGACATCGCGGCCGGACAGCTCATGATTGAAGCCACCGGCGGAAAAGTGACCCTCACCCCTCGCGCTGACAATCCGGACGTCTACTCCATTGTCGCGACCAACGGTAAAATCCCCATCGAAGAAATCTTATGATCCGCACCGGAATCGGATACGACGTCCACCAATTCATCGAAGGTCGCCCCTGCATTTTGGGAGGAGTAGAAATCCCGCACACCCATGGACTCCTTGGTCACTCCGATGCCGATGTCCTAAGCCACGCGATCGCCGATGCCATTCTTGGAGCCCTCGGGCTTCCCGACATCGGTCATTATTTCCCGCCCGGTGACCCGAGCTGCAAGGACATTTGCTCGCTCAAAATCCTCGAAAAATGCGCCGCTCTTTGTGCCGAGTCTGACTACATTATTAGTAACATCGATTCTTCTCTCGTCGCCGAAGCACCCAAGGTCCTTCCTCACGCCGCCGCCATGAAATTAAATATGGCTAAAGCACTCGGAATTACCCCGGGTCAAATCGGGATTAAAGCGACCACGAATGAAACGATGGGCTTCGTCGGAAGACACGAAGGCATTGCCGCACTCGCTTCCACACTCATCTACAAAAAGGGCACCTTATTATGAAATCTTCCCTTTATAACGAATGGCTGAAAAAGCTACGCAAGCGTGCCGCTCCCAGTGGCACCATCAGTCAATGGTCCCTCCTGCTCACAAAACAACAAGGCGGCGCCCCAGAAATCTGGGCAGAACACATCCGCTCGGTTTTAGATGAAGGAGAAAAAGCCTCTCTCGAACTCATCCTCGACCTCGATCTCATCAGTGCCCCCGCACGCAAATCGCCGTCCTCCGACGATCAAATTTCGCTCTGGTAACCCTGTGTAACATTGCCACTTCGACATATTCTCGCTCGCCACATCGCTCTTTTCAGTGTGAGTAGCCCCACTCAACCGACGTGATCTTCCGCTTTGGAGTTGCTTTCACGATATTGGAAGATGAAGAACCAGCGTCAGGAAATCCAACAGCATACTTTAGCCCATCAAAGACTGAAATAACGGCCCCAATCTTTGCAATAGAACGCGCCTCCTGAAGACCGTTATGATAAGCTTCAGGATTTGATCCGGAGCATGAAGTTCCTCCGAATAAACAACACGCTGTCAGAATCAATTTTAGCCTGAAGTTTTTCATCTCCGATAAATACAGACACTTCTCCCCTATTTGGAACCGCTGATGTGCCTCACCAAAAAAGGCGCCTCTGTTTCCAGAGACGCCTTTTGAAAATTGAAGAGTTGTTCAACTACTTGCCCCAAGCATCGAGAAGCGCCTGACCGATTCCCGAAGGAGTCTCGGCGACCACCATTCCTGCATCGGCCATCGCTTCCTTCTTCGCTTCAGCAGTGCCTTTTCCGCCGGAAACAATCGCTCCCGCGTGGCCCATGCGACGTCCCGGAGGCGCTGTCGCTCCCGCAATGAATCCCGCAATTGGCTTCTTGCAGAACTCCTTGGCCCACTCCGCTGCTTCTTCTTCCGCAGATCCACCGATCTCACCAATCATGATGATCGCTTCCGTCTCAGGGTCGTCATTGAAAAGTTTCAGCACATCCAAGTGGGAAGTACCATTGATGGGATCGCCACCGATTCCCACGCACGTGCTCTGACCATAACCCAGCTGGGTCACCTGCCAAACTGCCTCATAAGTGAGAGTGCCCGAGCGAGAAAGAACACCCACGGTCCCCTTTTTGTGAATGTAGCCAGGCGCAATTCCGATCCGGCAGCCGCCAGTGGAATCAGGACCCGTTCCAGGTGTCACGATTCCTGGGCAGTTAGGACCGATCAATCGGGTTTTCGAACCCTTCATGATTTCCTTCACCCGCATCATGTCCATGACCGGAATTCCCTCGGTGATTGCGACGACAAGATCAACTCCCGCTTCGACCGCTTCCAAAATGGCGTCAGCCGCAAATGGAGGAGGAACAAAAATAGCCGAAGCCGTCGCCCCCGTCTCTGCCATCGCTTCCGCAACCGTATCATAAACAGGCACCTTGTGGTCTCCGTGTTCAAAATTCTGGCCGCCCTTACCCGGAGTAACTCCAGCCACAAGTGCGGTTCCGTAATCGAGACTGAGTCCGGCGTGGCGTCCGCCAAATCCACCGGTAATTCCTTGCACCAACACTTTGGTGTCTTCGTTGACTAAAATAGACATCGTTTTTAAAAGTGAGTAATTAAATTATACTGCGGCGACAGCCTTCTTGGCCGCGTCTGCAAGATCATCGGCTCCTGTAATTGCGAGGCCCGATGCAGTAAGTGTTTCGCGGCCCGCAGCCACATTGTTTCCTTCAAGACGAACGACAAGCGGAAGCTTGAGGCCCGTCTCTTTCACTGCCGCAACCACCCCTTGGGCGATCACATTGCAGTCCATGATTCCTCCGAAAATATTGATCAGGATCGCTTCCACCTTCGGGTCGCTTTGGATGATATTGAAAGCACCCTTTACCTGAGCTTCCGTCGCGCCGCCTCCCACATCGAGAAAGTTGGCAGGATCGCCTCCGGAAAACTTGATCGCATCCATCGTCGCCATTGCAAGGCCCGCGCCATTAACGAGACAAGCGATGTTTCCATCGAGCCCGATGTAGCTGAGGTCGAATTCAGCTGCAGCCACTTCACGTGGATCTTCTTCTTCAATATCGCGGTAAGCTTCCACCTCGGGGTGACGATAAAGCGCGTTATCATCGAAGCCGAACTTCGCATCAAGCGCGAGAACTTCTCCATCAGGAGTCTCTACCAGCGGGTTGATTTCCACCATATCACAATCAAGTGAGGCGAAGAGTCTGTAGAGATTCTTAAGAACCTTACCGAAAGCTTTTGCAGCTGGCCCTTTCAATCCAAGACCTACAATCAGCTTCCGCACCTGGTGCGCCTGGAGCCCTGCAAGAGGGTGAATGAACACGCGCAAAATCTTTTCCGGAGAGCTCTCAGCGACCTCTTCGATGTCCATCCCCCCTTCAGTCGAAGCAACAATCACCGGGCGACTCGTCTCCCGATCCATGAGAACCGCGAGATAATACTCATGCTTGATGTCGACCGCATCCGCGACCATCACCTTTCGGACAAGCTTGCCTTCCTCGCCGGTCTGCTTCGTTACCAAAGTTTGACCAATCATCTTACCAGCAATAGAGCCAATGTCCTCGGCGCTCTTCGTCAGATGGACTCCTCCTTCGAAGCCATTTTTGAAGGTTCCTTTTCCCCGACCACCTGCGTGGACCTGGGCTTTTACCACCATAAGATCAGAGTTGATCTCTTGGGCTATCTTGAGGGCTTCTTCAGCTGTCTCGGCCATCTGCCCCCGTGGACTGGGGACCTCAAATCGGTCGAAAAGCTCCTTAGCTTGATACTCGTGGATATTCATGCGCTGTCTGCGTGGGACGCTAGCGGCCGCTGACTCCCGCGCAATGCTTATTTCATGCCATCTCAAGGGAATGTCGGACAAATGGAAACACCCACGCCATCGTCCCCACCCTCTAAAACTCGTCTCTCGTATTTTCACTCAATTCATATCACTTCGAGACGTGGAAGAAAGAATTTCCGAGATCAACATTGAGGACGAAATCGGGAAGTTCAAACGAAATGCTCCGCACCTTTGGGCATCCTTGCTGCCCCGGAGGAGTCTTCCGATTCAAGACCCACCCAGAAGCCAATTTATTGAGCCAGAAAGCGATTATCCCGAAGAAAAGCTGGAGTCTCGAGCTCTAACCTTGTAAGATATCCCTTCCATTTCTCGCGATCTCAATGAAGTCCTCATCCGCTTTGCCTCCCCGAAAATGCTCTATAAAATCAAGAAGCATATCGACCAGCGAGAGGGATCGCAGCAATCTTCAGTGCCTGCGGGAGAACTATGCGGAAGAAATCTTCGGCAAGGAATCTCCCAAGATCGCTTCCCAACCCTTACAAAAAGGTCTCATTTTCACTTAAAGCCTCCCTTGCCTCCCACGCTGGCAGGGTGTATGGCTTCGCCTCTTGGCGGATGAATCTGCCTCTCATTTTTCATGATTAAGTGGACTCTTCAAAAAATCGTTGGTTCTAAGAACCAGCGCGAGATTAAACGCATGCGCCCCGTTGTGGCCAAAATTAACCAACTGGAGGAATCCTACCAACCGCTGACCGATGATGAATTACGGGCAAAAGTGCTCGTATGGCAGGCCTATCTCCATCGCTTTCTCCCTCTCCAATTACCCACCAAGCGTCAGCTCGAATTGATGGGACCTGAATCCCTAAGTGATATTGCTGGGGATCTCCAGAATCGCTTTCAGTCATTAAAAAGCGATTTCCCGTCGCTTCCCAATGTCGATTCCTCTTTAGAGTCGATTAGCGCGGCAAAGCATGCCTTCACCGGAATCGAGGACGACTTTCCTTCTCTTCGCGATAAGTATCTCGATCAAATACTTCCCGAAGCCTACGCCGTCGTAAAAAGTGCCGCACGCCGCCTCTGTGGCACCACCATCCCTGTTTGCGATCAGGATCTCGGCTGGGAAATGGTTCACTTTGACGTCCAGCTCATTGGAGGCATCGCCCTTCATCGGGGCATGATTTCAGAAATGATGACCGGTGAGGGAAAGACCCTCGTCGCAACCCTCCCCGTCTTCCTCAATGGGCTCACTGGCCTCGGAGTTCATGTCGTCACCGTAAACGACTACCTGGCCCGCCGCGACTCAGAATGGATGGGTGCCGTCTTCAAATTCCTCGGACTCACCGTCGGAACCATCCAAAACCAGCTTCCTCCCACCCTCCGGAGACAGCAGTACGGCTGCGATATCACCTACGGAACGAACGCCGAATTCGGCTTCGACTATCTTCGTGATAATGGCATGGCGAATTCGTGCGACGAACAAGTTCAACGCGGCCACTACTTTGCCATCGTGGATGAGGTCGACTCCATTCTAATCGATGAAGCCCGGACTCCGCTTATTATTTCCGGCCCGGCAGTTGTTTCCAATACCGAGGAATACAAGCGCTACCGGCCTCTCATCGAGCAACTCGTCAAAAAGCAGAATCATCTCTGCAACGATCTCGCTGCGGAAGCCAAAAAGGCTCTCGAAGAGGACGACGAAGACGTCGCCGGTCGTGCCCTTTTCAAAATAAAGCTCGGGCAACCGCGCAACCGCCAGTTTTTGCGCTTCATGGAGAGCCCGGACACGCGCCGCCTTATCGAGAAGACCGAACTCGCGTTCTATCAAGACGCCCAGAAGAAAGAACTCTACGCCATCAAGGAAGAGCTCTACTTCGTAATCGATGACAAAGGACGTGATGCCGACCTTATGGAACTCGGCCGCGAGTTCCTCTCTCCCGATGAGCCAGAGGCTTTCACCATCCCCGACCTTGCTTCAGCCTTTGCTGAGATTGATGCCAACCTCGACACCAGCAATAAAGAACGCGTCGAGCAGAAGGAAAAAGTTCAGACCCGCATGGACAGCCAAGGCACACGCGTCCACGCCATTTCCCAGCTCCTCAAAGCCTACTGTATTTACGAAAAGGACATCGAATACGTAGTTAAGGACGCAAAAGTCATCATCGTTGACGAGAACACCGGTCGTGAAATGGCCGGTCGCCGTTGGTCTGACGGCCTCCACCAAGCCGTCGAAGCTAAGGAGCATGTCGAGGTTGAGCGTGAGACACAGACCTATGCCACCATCACGATTCAGAACTACTTCCGTCTATACGAAAAGCTGGGCGGAATGACGGGAACAGCCGAAACAGAAGCTGCTGAATTCCACGACATCTATAAGCTCGACGTCCTCCCGATCCCGACTCATCGCCCGAACCAGCGAATCGATGGAAACGACCAGGTCTTCAAGACCCGTCGCGAAAAGTTCTCCGCCGTCATCACTCGAATTTCCGAGGCTCACGCAAAAGGACAGCCGATCCTTGTCGGAACCGCTTCCGTGGAAGCCTCTGAAAGCCTCGCCCGCATGCTCAAGATGGCGAAGGTTCCCCACTCCGTTCTCAACGCAAAGTATCACCGTCAGGAAGCCGAGATTATCCAGAACGCCGGACAACTTGGCTCCGTCACCGTCTCCACCAACATGGCAGGCCGTGGAACCGACATTAAGTTGGGCGAGGGCGTTGCTGAAGCGGGCGGACTATTTGTCATCGGCACCGAGCGTCACCAATCACGCCGTATCGACCGTCAGCTCCGCGGACGTTGTGCCCGTCAGGGCGATCCCGGTGAATCCCAATTCTTCCTCTCATTCGAGGACGACCTCATGCGCAACTTCGCCGCCGCCGACCGCATGACCAGCATGATGGAACGCTTCGGCATGGAAGATGGCGAAGCCCTCGAACACAAGTGGCTCAACCGCTCCGTCGAAACCGCTCAGAAGCGCGTCGAGCAAATGCACTATCGCGGCCGGAAATACGTTCTCGATTTCGATGATGTCATGAACCAGCAGCGTGAAGTCGTATACGGCTACCGTAATGAAGCTCTCAGCTCGGAAGATCCCCGCGAGATGCTCATGGAGCTCATCGACAAGACAGTTCCGGCTCACGTGGCCCACTACACTGAAGAGCGGGACGACGGACAGCCCGACTACAAGGAGATGCTCAACTGGCTCAACCAGACCTTCCCTCTCCATCTCACCCAGGAAACCGCAAAATTCGAAACTCGTGACCTCGATGGCAATTCCAAGTTTCTTCTGGAATTGATTCGCGAAGCCTATCAACGCAAGGTTGACGCCGAAGATCCAGCCCACCTCGATTCACTGGAGCGTCACATCATTCTCCAGGCGATCGATAAGAAATGGCAAGAGCACCTTTACGCCATGGACTCTCTCCGCGAAGGCGTTCAGCTCCGCGCTCAGGGTCAAAAGGATCCACTCGTTGAGTATAAAAACGAAGCCTACAAACTCTTCGTCACACTCATGGACACCATCGATGATGCGGCTCTCTCGAACCTCTTCCGCTTCACCACCGTCGCTCCCATGGAATCCGTCCTCAGCGGACGCGAGCAGCGAACTTCTGGAGGCACCGAATCCAACGTCACGCAAGACAACATGGCCGTCTCTGGATCTTCCGGTAACGCCCCAGCAGCAGCCCCCAACGAAGGTTCGCTAAAACTGAATCTGCCAAAACGCCGTCCAAATGTCGTCAAAGCCGGCCGCAATGAGCCTTGCCCCTGTGGATCAGGTAAAAAGTTCAAGCAATGCTGTGGCCGAATGTCTGACTAATCCTCAATTCAGAGCTACCAACTTCCAACCCCGGGTAAGAACCCCGGGGTTTTTTGTGATTCCCCGTGGCCGCAACCTCTCGTCGAGTCGCCAAATCCCAAAGTTCATATACCAAGAAGTGTTTCAAAAGAGACGAACGCTGGAGTGATTTCTTGAAAGGGCAAGGCGAAGCGAAGGCATGGGGCGGATGAAATGCCCATGGCCGCACCACAACTGAGGATCAACGCTGCCATTTCGAGAGAACGCCCGGCTCTTGATTCCAACGCGCAGCGCTCTTTCCTACCTATTAAAAAACATCTTTCGGCTCTTTTGAAATGCGGTGCGGTATTAATTATCTCTCATCAGGGGAAAACATGCCCAAAAAATTCTCCACTCCCTCATCCACTAAACCCCTCCTTGCGCCCCCTCCCCAAATTCGCTTCACTAAGGAATGAAAATTAATCTAATTCTCGCCGTCCTCTGCTCTTTCCCCACACTCTTAGCTCAAACAACCGCACCCGTCGAAGCAGCCTCTCACTCGGCCCTCAAGGCCGAGCCTCGTGGAGGCGGCTGGATGAAGCGACACGAGAGCATGAATAAATATGCCGCGGCAAAACAATATGATATCCTCTTCATCGGCGACTCCATCACCCAAGGCTGGGAAGGATCCGGAAAAGGCGTCTGGGAAAAACACTACGCCGACAAAAACGCCCTCAATCTCGGCATCTCCGGTGACCGTACTGAGCACGTAATCTGGCGTCTCCAAAACGGCAACCTCAAGAATCAAGAAAACGCAAAGCTCGCCATCATCATGATCGGCACCAACAATACCGGCCACAGTCGGCAAAACCCCAAGGAAACAGCCGAAGGCGTCGCCAAAATCGTCTCCCTCGTCCGCAAGGGCAGCCCCAAAGCAAAAATCCTCCTCCTCGGCGTCTTCCCACGCGGCCAAAAGCCCGATGACAAACTTCGTCAACTCAACGTCGATATCAATAAGCGTATCGCCAAGCTCCACGATGGCGAAACGGTCCACTACCTGAACCTCGACTCCATCTTCCTAAACGACGACGGCATCCTTACCAAAGAAGTCATGCCCGACGCCCTCCATCCTAGGGAAAAAGGCTACAACATGTGGGCCGACGCCATGGCACCCAAAGTCAAGGAGCTAGGCGGGCTGTAGGTTCTCTCGTCAGACATGGAGGGCTGGTGCTTCTACCGATGACTCGGGTAGAATTCGGGGTCGACCTCTTGAATGATCACCCGCACCAGTAACGATATTCTTACTCTTGAAATTTCCCGCTCTAGGAAGAAGCGCGCTGATCGCGCTATCCCTTATAAAAAGGATTCAAAATCCCATTGAATAAATACCCCTCCGGGTGCATCCTACCTCCGTAACAAGTGGGGGCGTTCCGGTTTCGACTGAATATTGGACACGCTGGCTGCATGTAGAGGTTGATCGGTTGGCCTCTTAAAAAAGCCGTTCAAAACAAATAATTGCAGACTCTAACGAGCTCGCACTTGCTGCTTAATTGACAGCAACGTTCCAATCCTGATGTCTGTTAGGGTGCGGGGCGACTACTTAGCAGACTGGCGCATCGAGTCGGGCATCCGGGCAAGATCGTAAGAATCCACAGGATGATCGGAACAATGAACGGGCTGAGTGAGGCTCATCGTTCTTAAAGCAGCAAACGCTCAGCTACACATGTAGACGCCTTTGTAAAAGGTATTTAGGACAGGGGTTCGACTCCCCTCGCCTCCACCATACAACCCTCTAATCCTCAACGGGTTAGGGGGTTTCCTTCTCAAAGTTCTTCACAAGTTCCGCGGTGGAAATACTTCTCCCTGTCCTTTTTACTCATGCTATCCGCGTAATTGCTGCGCGTGATTGACTCACTATTTCCCGATTCGTTCGCCGTGAGGCCAGGCCCAACGAGGGTGCAGAGAAGGTCGCTCGTTAGAAAAACGGATCTTCCAAAGAAATTTATGAAGGTGAATCAAACAGGATTCGAGCCAGCGGCAATGATCACCTGAAGCACGGTCAGGCCCGAAGCAATTCAAGCCTGTCATTGACCATAGCCGGTAGGTAGGCGATGTAGTCACTTCAACTATTGCCCTCGGGCAAAACACTAATCCAAATATTTCATGCCTACTGAACTCACAGGAACATCATTCATCGGTTTCTCACGCTCCGCTGGCACCGCGCCATGCGGGCAAGCAGTGAATCCAGCCTCCGGCGAGAAACTTTCTCCGCAATACATGACTGCCACCTCCGAGGAAGTGGAGAAGGCAATGTCCCTTGCTGCTGGAGCGTTTCCCGCATACTCGAATCTGCCCGGCAGCGCCCGTGCAGGATTCCTCCGTGCGATCGCTGACAAGATCGAAGCTTCTGTGGAAGATATCGCCGTACGCGGTCCACAGGAAACCGGTCTCCCCGAAGGTCGCATGCGCGGTGAAACTGGCCGCACTACCGGCCAGCTCCGCTTATTTGCAACTCTGCTGGAAGAAGGCTCTTGGGTCGATGCGCGGATCGAACGTGCTCAACCGGATCGCCAGCCAGTTCCCAAGCCAGATCTACGCTCGATGCTGCGTCCGCTCGGCCCGGTCGCCGTTTTCTGCGCTAGTAACTTCCCACTCGCGTTCTCCGTGGCAGGTGGCGATACTGCCTCCGCTTTGGCATCAGGATGTCCGGTAGTGGTCATCGCTCACTCCTCGCATCCCGGCATCGCTGAAATTGTCGGTAACGCGGTTATCGCGGCCGCCAAGGAGACGGGTATGCCCCAGGGTGTTTTCTCTCTTTTATACGGTGGTGGCCGGACGGTCGGTCAAGCTGTCGTGAAACATCCTGTGATCCAAGCGGTCGGATTCACCGGATCTCGTGGCGCAGGAACCGCGCTAATGGCCAGTGCGGCAGCCCGCCCCCAGCCGATCCCGGTCTATGCGGAAATGAGCTCGGTTAATCCGCTGGTCATTCTTCCCGGAGCCCTCACCCGTGGGGAAACCGCTCTTGCGGAAGGTTACTACGGATCGCTTACACTCGGCGGCGGCCAATTCTGCACCAATCCCGGATTGGTTTTCCTACCCGAGGCTCAGGGTGACGAATTTATCGCGCACTTGAAAACCCTCGTCGAGGGTGGTCAGCCCGCGACTCTCCTGAACGCTTCGATCTGTGAGGCCTATAAGGAAGCGACCGCTTCGTTCGCTGGTAAGCCCGGTGTGGAAACGCTCGCCAAATGCACCACCGAATCTGGACACGGCCAGGGCGCACCGGTCGTGTTCACTGTTTCCATCAAGGATTTCCTCGAAAACGAAGATTTGCAGGCTGAGTTATTCGGTCCGGGTTCATTGATCGTTCGCGGGAGTGTCGCGGAAATCGAGACAGCCATTGCGAAACTTGAAGGCCAGCTCACCGCAACCGTCCAAGGAACCGATGAAGAGCTCACGGCTAACGCGCAGCTCGTCACCGCACTTCAGCAACGCGCGGGACGACTCATTTTTAATAATTTCCCGACCGGTGTCGAAGTCTGCTCAAGCATGGTGCACGGTGGCCCGTTCCCGGCAACCTCGGATGGACGTAATACTTCGGTAGGAACTATGGCGATCTACCGCTTCTGTCGCCCAGTATCATGGCAGAACTTCCCTGATGCAGGGCTTCCAGCCGAGCTTCAGGAATCCAATCCTCTCGGCATCAAGCGGATGGGGTAATTTTTACATAGGGAGCCGGTGTTTCGAGTTCTGTAAAATATGAGATCAATAATGATTTCTTTCCCAGCCTTGGTTTTATGGAGATTCACCGGACCTGCCTTCGTCAAGATCTCGAAGGACAAAACGAAGTTGAAGGAGATACAATCATCTAGCTAAGACCTCCTATGTTCGCTATTCTAATTCAAAAAATCTCCCGAGCTTAACCTTGTTGACAGAGACCGCACGCGCCGGAACTTATTTGAAGAGATAATTCGCGCCACTGCAGTCAAATCGCTCGTTCCTATCAGAACAATTACATGAAAATTTTACTCCTATTCCTGACTCTTTGGTGCAGCTCATTCGGAGAGGTCGAGACTGTTGGCCCCTGCGTCGGCAGCGTCGGCCCGAACGATGCCTATTTTCTCTTCCGGCCCGGGGAGTCAAAACTAAATTTGCGCCTCTCGGTGCTTTCCGAATCCGGGGAGATCGTAGCGAGCGCCGACGCGGAGAGTGCCGCGATCGATGACTTCGTCGCCAAGTTCCATGTGACTCGGCTCGAGAGCGGCACACGCTATCGCTACCAGATCTCCGCGCTGTCTTCGTCCGACGAGCCAGCGCTCATCGCCGCTGGAGATGATCTAAAATTCCGAACAGTCGACGCGTCGCGTAAGAGTAAGGTAACAGCGGTAATGATCTCCTGCGTGAACAAGGATGACACCGCACCGGTATGGGAAGAAATTGGCCGACTCTCGCCCGACCTGCTCTGCCTTTCTGGCGACACGCCTTACATCGATACGATCAAGCTCGGGGAGGTTCGCCGCAAACACCGCGCTCTTCTCAACGAAGCACCTCTGGCAAGCTTGGCCCGCCGCACATCGATCGTAGGAATCTGGGACGACCACGACTTCGGGCTCAACAATGGCAATGGCAGGAACTTGAAGGATGGCAAGGCCGCAACTCGCAAGGCCTTCGTCGAATACCGCGCCCACCGGAACTACGGCGACGACCGCGAAGGGGTCTACCACAAGACAGATCTCGGAGCGATCGAGATCTTTCACCTCGACCCGCGCTGGTTCTCACAGTCGGAACCATCTCCCGTCGATCCATCTCAGCCTTCCTGTTTCGGCAAGGACCAGTGGGCATGGATCTTGAAGTCTCTCAAGGAGTCCAAGGCCCCGTTTAAGGTGCTCTCGATGGGCGCTATCTGGCAGGACAAGAAGAACTCGGAGACAGACGACATGTTTACCTATTGGTATGAGCGCGACGCACTTCTCGATTTCATCCGGCGCGAGCGCATCGATGGCGTCATCCTGCACGGCGGCGATATCCACGTCTCCCGCTACCTGCTCCACCCCGGACGCGTCGGCTATGACCTACACGACTTTATTATGTCGCCCGGACACAAGCGCATCATCCCATCGCTAAACGTCTACCACCCTTCTCTCGAGTGGTCGCTCGTCGAGGGTCAACAGTTTCTCACTCTCGAGGCCGACCCCACTCTTGAGGATCCGACCCTCACCGTCCGCTTTAGCCAACCAGGGGGCAAGGTGAACAAGACAGTTATTATCAGGCACTCCCAGCTCGTTTCTCCAGAGAAGCCAGATCCGCTACGAGCTTACTGGTCATTCGACAGTGACCTCGCTAACGCCTCCCCGCTCGGCGAGCGACTTGATGCCGTCGCACATAATGGTGCCAGGATTGCCCGCGATTGCGGCATCCGCGGTGGGGCCTTGCGGCTGGCTCGCGAACAACAACAGTTCGCCAACATCTCGCGAGGTTTTCTCGACGATAATTCAGCCGGCCATTCGATCTCCTGCTGGATCAAACCAGGTTCCCTGCCTGCCCACGGCAGCAAGGCACGCCATTTCATCCTCGAATCCACTGCCGAAGGTAAACCTGACGCCAAGGCCGCTTACCATCTCTCGCTCGAACTCAGCCAATCCGATGATCCAAAGAAAGTCGCGATCCGCTTGCACTCGCAGACCCTCAAACCAGCTTCCAAACCTGAGGCCGCGCCAACCCCGACCGTGCATGGCCCGTTCCAGACAAACCACCCGCGCGCACAGCTTGAAAACCAGTGGTCGCACCTCATCGTCACTTTCGATTCCGCCCAGTTGCAAATTTTTCTGAACGGAAAACTGGCAGGCTCCCACAAACTCGACCCTCCCGGCCCGGCGGCCGAGTTCGGAGGGTTGATCATCGGCGGACACCGCACCGGCACAGGAAGAAATTTCGACGGCCTGATCGATGAGATTTCGATCTGGCAGACCGTCCTCTCTACTGCAGATGCGCTGAAGCTCTTTAACGGTGGCAAACCCAACGCTATTCCGCAGCAATAGATGCTGCGCCTCGCCTTGCGATTAAACCGACACGAGTGATTTCTTTCTCTAGAATAGACAGAATAACTACCTTGATCTTTCGAAGTTCGCCTGAGTCAGGAAGGAAATGAACGTCCCCTTTTACAACTCTCAACCTCCCATTCTTAGCGCTGTCACTTGGCAATCGCGGGCTCTTGAGCATCGGAAAATGATCGAGACCA